>Ga0315293_10002954_pt1 | contig 16369 bp, 19 predicted proteins | sample YL17G13_20_MG_FD_203071 | JGI IMG/M metagenome (GOLD analysis project Ga0315293, IMG submission 203071) | Sediment microbial communities from Yellowstone Lake, YNP, Wyoming, USA - YL17G13_20 | ecosystem: Environmental > Aquatic > Freshwater > Lake > Sediment | place: USA: Wyoming | collected...
GTTCGATATAGTTGTCTAAAGTGGTTTAGTATGCAGGTAGTCATATAGTTGAACGCTTTCCCCTTTTTAGGATCGAAGCGATCAATCTTCTCAAAGCAAATCATGACGCCTTCTTGTACTGCGTCATCCTGGTCAATGAGATTGAACTTTGCGTAACGTACAATATTCTGTGACAGAGTGTAAAACGCTAATGCCAATTCGTCTTGTACCTGTGAGAACTCAAAAGCTACAACATGATAGGTCTTTTCAATGGCGACCCATGCGGCAGGCTTCTGGTACTTACCCCGCTTTAACGTCCTTTGTTCAGTTGCGGCGATGTCATCCATAAACATCTGGTATTTGGTACGTTCTTTCTTGGCTTGCTGGAATTTCACAATCAGACTCTCGAACGTCTTATTGTTTAGATATTCTGTTGTTGCCATCAAGCTCCTTGAGGCCCCGCAAGGGGGTCCGTGATAAAGAAATTGGGGTATCTATTTACTGCGCCTATAGTCATTTCTCGCTCGCTTGCTCCCAACTTCTCAGTCTTTCAAGAGCTTCAATCTTGGCATCCTCGTACCATTTGTTGACTACTTCGTAGTAGTCCGGGCTGTATAACTTGCCCGAAGTGAAACTACGAAGATGGTCAATGTTCTCGTCTTTCTTTCTTTCAAAGTTCTGTTCACTACCGATCAAATGTGGTTTGATCTTGAACGATCTCAAAATGTAATTGCCCAATATCTCCGTGTCCGGCCATTGAGGACGAGAGACATTGGGTCTGTAATCTTGAATGTTGTAATAGTTACACAATCTTCTCATGCTCCAGCCAAATCCAATTCGGTCCATAGTTGGCATGTGATACATGCTGGCTGTGTGGGAAACCATCCCGTGCCAATCTGCATGGCAACGTGGACTGATTTCGTATCCAACAACAGGTGATTTGCTTGGGCATAAGGTTGTGAGATGTTCTACGAAATCACGCCGACGTAAAAAAACATCGGCGTGAGTAGCAAATAAAAGTTCGGTGCGGCACAAGCTAAAGGCCATATCCATTGCCATAGCCGGGAAGTCAGAAGGGTGCAACACACCATTTAACCGGATAGCGTGTACTTCCACGTCTTCGTCACGAAGAGTCTCAATTTGAGCATATTGCTCTGGAGAGCTTCCTGTGTCGATAATCAATACATATGGTCGCTCTGTTTGCATTTGCAATGAGCGAACACATATTTCTAGCTGTTCATAAGTATCAAGAACCGGCACCACCGCCGTCACACGATACTGCCAAGGCTTCTTAGTGCAATTGCCCTCCCAAGGTTGTTGCCATTGGGGAACATTTCTAAGTGGGGCCAAATCCTTTTTCACTTGTGTCGCTCTATTTCATTTATGGAAATATATCAGATACTACTTGCCATATTGGACAAGCCCAATGTGCCGAAGTTCTATCGTGAGCTTCGACAACACTACCAAAACATTGGTATGCAACATGAGGCATCTGCCATCAGTCACTTAATAGAGAAGAAGTTCGAGAAAAAAGATGTCAGCACCCTTAACGATCTACCTGATAATCAGGAACAACGAAGCGACGATTGAACACACCCTTGAATCCTTATTGCCATTGAATGGCAATATTTTGGTCGGCGATCTTGGGTGTAAAGATGAAACTGTTAGCAAGTGTCGTCAATACGGAGCGACTATTGTTCGACTTTCTCTGAACGATGATCTATCCCAGGCAAGAAATCATTTGTTAAAGTCCTCAGACTCCAAATGGAATTTGCACATTGAACCTTGGGAGACAATTATGACCGGCCATGAAGTCATCCAGCAAGCTCTACTAGGACCACAAATAGCCTATAAAATGAGCATTATTCAGGGAGATGTGATAACCAAGCAAATCAGGCTTTGGCATAAAAACACAGGCTTGAAGTTTAAGAATCCCGTGTTTGAAACATTGACGGATGAAGACGCCAAAGACATTCCGGCATACATCGCTGTGGGGCCAAACAACAACTCAAGCCTGTATTTAGAACTTGTCGAGAAGTGGCGAGATCGCTGTCCATTGGCGACTGAACCGATTTACTACACCGCTTGTTCTCACCTGAATGGCAAGAATTGGGATACCTTTTTGAATTGGGCTGGGCTGTATTTACACCAAGAAAAATCCGATGCAATGTCGGTGTACATGACACACTATTATTGCTCGATGGTGAACTGCTACATTAAAAAAGATTACCAGCACGCAATTCAGTCATTGCTGCCATGTCTGGCAAAAAACCCTACAATGGCAGAGTTTTGGTGCTTGTTGGGAGATGCCTACTATGCAATCAAAGATTATGATCGAGCAAAGACTTTTTACGAAAACGCCATACTTTTAGGGAGCAGGCGGCTCAAAGATGATGGTTGGCCGCTGGAAATCTCCAAATACAAAGAATACCCTCAAAAAATGATTGAAGGATGCGAAAAGATCAAGCAGTCTTTGCGATTTTATGGGTCAAAAAATCAGAGTCACAATAGTCGCTCTTGATCTTCTCAAGAATGTGCCTTTTAAGTTCAGACATCTTTTCCAGATGAGGAATTATGGCCGATGCCTTTATGCTTATGATGCCGGTCATGTCACGAATGGTTCCTTCAATGTATCCCTTTTCTTCATTGAGCTTGGCCGACAAATTGACGAATATTTCCTTGCCGTCCTTTCGCTTCATGGCCACTTGAAAATCAGAGACTTCCCCGTGTCGGCGAAGCTCTTGAATAAATTCCTCTCGTTCTTCTTTGTCATAAAGATCGGTGGCAGAGTGCGTTGAAAGATCATCAAAATCAGAAAAACCGAGTATGCTTATGGCGGCTTCGTTGGCATGAATGAAATGCCCGTCGTCAATTTGGGTTCTCCAAAGACCTACTGGTGCCGTCTCGTACAAGTCTTTGTATTCTTCTTGATCGCTCATCATAATTTCCTCCTAAGTATATACTCAATAAAGAACATCTAATTCATTTACAACCACGGTAACTTGATCCTCAAAACGAGTAACAGCGAGTTGCTTTCTGCCGCTTGGCAACTTTCTGAGACGTGCCTCTAATTCATCAACATGACAATTGATGACACTGAAGCTGTTGTCAGCTAACTTTTTGGCTTCTTCTTCAAGGTTTGCTACTGATCTATTTGGATAGTATGCTTGAAGTTGAGGCTTGGCCTGCATCATGAGCTTCTTATAAATCGGCACATTACAGGCGCAGCCAGGATTTTGCAGATACTTCTGCATGTCATCCATAAATTCACTAGACAAGCTCTCCCGGAAGCGCTTGTCCCGTAGGGCCTGCTTCACGTCCATCAGTCCGATTGGTCTGCTCATCTGGTATTGTCTCCACTAAGGTCAATTTTGTCGCTTTAATCACATATCCACAACCAGGGCATTTGAATGATTTTGCCCGATTCATGGATTGAGGAATGACTACTTTTTTCGTAAAAGGGTCAACAAAAGGCGATCCACGAGGAACAGATGCTTGTTTGACTTGGACTAAATCCTGAATGTCATCGCCCTTGGTGAATCTCTTGTAACCACAATTGTCACAAAAGAACTGATATGTTTTAAGACTCATGGTTATTATCGTTCGGTAAGTTGACAATAGTTGCCGCCTCAATCCAATTGAGTGCAACGGCAGCTAGGTTTGCCAAGAACCCGCCTGCGCAGCCACAGGCAAAGATTTGAAATGGGGTATGTGAAATCCATATTTCACCCATTAAAAACCCACACCAAGTACCGCAGCATAAATAACAGTCCACTACACCACCCAGACTAGGCACGCCAATCTTAGCGGTAATGGACTTAACGAGTGTGCGAAACCATTGCATTATGGACCCATCTACAATGATGTGGGCCATTCCGATGGTACTCAAGGCAAACAAAATCAAATTTTCAATGCTCATAGCTTTTCCTTTATTTAGGTTTTTGTAGGAAAAATCACCGCCAAAATGTAGCGTAGATTCTATCCTTATCTCTGTGGACGCAAAAATCCCTGTAGCCAGTGAACTCGCAGAGTTCATCAGCTTCACCGATTTGCCAGTCACAACAAGCTGCCAGCCGGTGATCTATTTTATCCACTAGAATTGTATCGGAGAAATACTCTTCTAATTTGCGAATACGAATTTCGTCAAGCGAGTTGAGGAGTTCCAATACACTGCGTTGCCCAAGAGTTTTCATTCCTGGAATACGTTGACCCAACTGCCACTGGTCGAAGAAGTGGCGAAATTCGGGGAATAAGGCGTGTGCCTTTTTGTCGAAGAAAATTAGCTCCTCGATATTTTGCAGATTTATTTCCATGACACTACGTTAACCCCAAGATGATGACTTGCAATAAGCTAGTAATCCAAGGAGACAAATATGGCTGATGATACTTTCCGTCCAAGACGGCCACAAACCCCGCAAGAAGATGACGATCAAGTTGGTGCGGGTGAAGAGAATGAAAGCGGCATGTCCGCTTTGAATATGGCAGAAAAGATGCGACAACAGGCTGCTGGCGGCGAGGAAGGTCACTCAGATGACAGCCCTAAGCTAACTGGCAACTTCAATATTAAGGGCATGGAAAATGCCCCGCCTGAATTCATGCAAGCACTGAAGGCCGCTCAGGGTGGCCCTCAACAAAAGGTTGAGCGTGAAACATCAGGTCGTGAGCCTAAGCGTGGCTTCGGACAAATGTCCGGTGGTGGAGAAGGCCCTGGATCGACTCCTGCCGCACCTGCAAAGAAGCGAGACGCATTGTCATCTAGCTCTGGTCACTTGAAGGAATTGTTGGAAGGACTGAAAGGTTCGACCACAATCTACGAAGAGATCGAATTACCTTCTAGGGGTCGTTTCTATGATGACACCGATGGTCCTGGCAATGGCGTCATTTCTATTCGTCCGATGACGGGTGAAGAAGAACAAATTCTTGCTACCCCTCGATTCGTTCGTAAGGGTCAAGCCATCAACATGATTTTCCAACGATGTATGAAGGAGCAGTATCGTCCAGAGCAGCTTCTCACCATTGACCGAACCTACATGCTTATTTACCTGCGTGGTATATCGTATTCCCCGAATTACGACGTTGAGGTAAAGTGTCCTGAATGTGAAAAGAAGTTCGGGACAACCATTGACCTCAATACGCTATATGTTGAACCATGTCCTGTTGATTATGGTCCAACATTGCAGGACGTATTGCCGACAACCAAGTTGCCTTTCTCATATCGGCTTTCAACTGGCCGGGATGAGCAAGAGATCACGGAATACCGTGATCGTCGCATCAAGGCTTTCGGTGACGCTTCGGCTGACGATACTCTGATTTACAGAACGTCTATGTTGCTCGATAATATCGACGGCTTGACCAATAAGGGAGAGCTACAAATCCTCTTGAAGAATCTGCCAATCAGCGACGTGTCGTATGTCCGCAACTGCATCAACGAGCCGCCATTCGGTGTTGACACAAATGTAGAAATTACTTGCCCTAGCTGTCTTCAGGACTTTGAGGTTGATCTCCCACTGGAGGCAAATTTTTTCTTCCCTCGACGGAAGAAAACCAAGACCCAAGCATAGAAATGTGGAAGGGACTAGCGGAAGAAGTATTCTTCTTCCAATATCACTTACACTTAGCTATGTCAGGATCAATGAGTCTGCCGATCAATCTGCGGAAATGGATGATCGAGCGTTTTATCGAGCAAAAAGAAAAAGAAAACGAGGCAATGGAAGCCTCACGCAGAAAAGCGCAGTCTCAATCAAAGTCAAGGCGATAAAAGATGGCAATAAAAGAACGATACCAAAATCCTTCCTGCGGCGATTCAGTAAATCTCCGGTTGTTTACTTACAACAGCAACAACCGGAGAGATGTGCAGTCTATCGAGAAAGTGGACATTTACACTTACGACGATACCTTCAGGTCGGCTGATAACCCGCAAGGATTGCGATTAGTTCAAACTGTTCTTGGCACTGATGTCGTGCAAGAAGCAACAGGTCAATACCTTATACAGTTATCGGTTTCAGACCCACTGTATACAATCGGCTCTTATAGAGACGTTTGGTCTGTTGTCTTCGAGGACGGCGAATGTGCGACTGCACAAGTTGCGAATGACTTTCAGATTTATTCTGATTTGTGGTTCACGACGCCAATCCCGCCAATATACGACTTTAATTTCAACTTCCGTCCTAACAAAATACGAAAAGGATCAAAGCGTTATCTTTTGATCCAGGTCGTCCCGAATGTTCCACGAGGGTCCGAGATTCTTCCCTACTACGAAAATCTCGCCATAGTCTCAGATTTACGGGTATCTATAGAGCTTGCATGTGGGGAGTGTGTCCCGGCAGAGCAAGACTTACGCCTGATAGAAGATCGGACTCTCGTGGACTATCGTGAAAAAGGTTACGCATATTTCTTCCTCAATACAGAAGAATATGATGAAGGCATTTACAATATTTGGTTTGAACTTGCCTTCGGTGAAAATGTGTTCTTGTCCGACAAAAACTCTTTCCAGGTATACAGCTAATGGCAATTTTTAATCTGCCCGATGAGCCGGATTCGCCAGCAGGAAAAGCAATACAAACTGCACAGGCTCCTTCAGCGGAACAAATGGCATCAAAACAAATGCCAAACAAGTTTCAATTAGTTTTCAAGTCAGACCCATATTTGGGCGACAGCATACACGGACTATTGCTTGACCTGGGACGCAAAGAACTGATCTTCAACACCATTGAGAACGGTCGATTCGATTGGATCGACTGGCTCTTAGAGGTGCCTGAAGATGAAGTTGTCACGCTATTTTTCTTAGACGAAGACAATAAACACAGGTGCATATTGGTCATGGAAGGAATTTATGTTTTTGACCACACCTGCAACATGAGCAATTCACAGAACGCCTACGGGATTGATTCACAGGAAAATCTCGAACACAAAATCACCGTCCAGTTCACCAATATCGAAAGACTACATCCAGAAGGGCATAAGGGAAAAAGCATGAAACGAGTAGCCAGAAAGCCCAAGGATGACACAGAAAACAGTTAAATCAAAAAGTCTTCCCAAAATGTAATCAGAAAGGCTCGCCAATTGGCGAGCCTTTTTTCGTGTAAAATCACTCGACTCCAATTTTCCGTAACTCTTTTCTGGCAAAGGCACTTAGGCCGAAAAACTTGATGGGCGAGAAAAGCCACCCATCAAAGAATTTTTCTCTTCGGCATTTACAACCCAACATTTTTGACGTACTATCTGGGGGAGCAATCGACCTTCTTCACGAAAAGGAGGGTGCAATGGCATCAAAGCGAGGTCTTCGCAGACGGAACGAGCGTATCGCACGTCAGAAATTTGAAAATCAGGAGAGAGAAATGGCTGAGTCCAACAAGCTAACTGGAAACGTGGGCCGCACTTCGGTAGCTGATCTGATCCTGGCCCGAACTAGGTTCCTTCATCCCGAAAAGCCATCTGTACAGGTAGTTCAGGCACAACCTGGGCCTCCTCTGACGAAGACTCCAGCAGGTGACAAGCCCGGCGTTGCTTCACCAGCACTCGAAAAGCCGGTCGCCAAGCCCGACCCCTTCATCACTAGCGCTCGACACAAAGAGATGATCTTTCGGGAAGCCGCCGAGAACCGTGACTTCTACCTCATGAAACAAATGGAAGACGGCGAAAAATTGCCGTGGTTCCGCTATGTCCGCAAAGAGAGCCAGCATTCTGAATTCGTGATGCTCACAACGGATATGGCGAAGGCTTTGCTCGAAAGCATCTGGACCGAGACAGAAGGCAACCGGAAGCTGAAGGTCTGGCTGAAGGACGCCTACAAGCGTGATATTGAGGGTGATCGGTGGATTCCCTCAGACGAGGCCATCGGCATCGACTTCAATGGAGTGGTGTACAACGGGCGACACCGCCTGACTGCTCTTGTAGAATCAGGCAAAGAGTGGCCGTTCTACGTCACGTTCAATTGCTTGGAAGAGGCCAAATTCACGGTCGATTCCGGGGCAAAGCGCAACTCGGCAGAGAAGTTGCGACTCGTGATCGACACGAAGTTGGGGAATCGAACCACTGGCTTCTGTAAGGCCATCATGAAGGGTCTTCAGAACAAGGTTCGATATACAGAGACGGAGATCGCCGAATTCGCCCACAAGTGGCAGGATTTGGTTGCCTGGATCAGCACCAATCTGCCCGGCGCACGAGCAGAAGTTCAGGCGGCAGTTGCAAAGGCATACCTATGGTATGGCCCGGAGAAGATCGAAGCGTTCGCCGAGCGTCTTCGAGAAGTGAAATTCACGGAAGATGGCGATCCAGCACGAGCGTTGTATTTGGCTCTAACCAAGGCCAAAATCAATCGCATTAACGTCGCTCTGGTTGCATACAAGAAGACGTTGGCAAGCGTCGAAGCCACAATGACGAACAAGCCTCTTTCTCGACTGTATGAGCGGGACGAGGATATTTTCCAATGGCAAGATGGCTGGGAACTCCCGCATGGGTCGTGGTGGGCGACTAACCACGAGTAAATTCCAAAAGCTGGCCCGGATATTTCCGGGCCAGCTTTATTTTGGGTTTACACTCCTGAATTTCCGTGGTAGAATATTCCCATCAACGTGGACCTCGAATATCCCAGGAATATAATAGGGAGCAAGAAAAATGGCGAACAACAGCGTATTGACGACGAAGTTAGACTTTTGGGTGAAGCACAACAAGAACGTGCTTTTCATCGGAAAACACGGCGTCGGCAAAACAGCTATGGTCAAAGACACATTTGACCGGCACGGTCTAAACTGGCGCTACTTTTCTGCGTCCACAATGGACCCCTGGGTTGACTTTATCGGTGTGCCACGGGAAAAAACCGACAATAAGATTCCCGAACAATTCGAGATCATCAAGGAACTCGCCACTCTTGATTTCGCCCTTGCCTACGAGTGGGTGCAGAACAACTGGAAACTCGGCGAGGAATCGGCAAGGCGTGTAGTCGATCACGCCATGAAGCGTGAGCAGGGATTGACGTACCTCGATCTGGTTCGTCCTCAGACCTTCGCTGCTGGCGAAGTGGAAGCACTATTCTTTGACGAATACAACCGTTCGCCGAAGAAGGTTCGTAATGCTGTGATGGAACTGATTCAGTTCAAGTCCATCAACGGCATGAAGTTTCCAAACCTTCGCTTCGTATGGGCGGCAATTAACCCGGACGAAGACGAAAACGAAACCTACGACGTTGAACGTCTCGACCCGGCCCAGGCCGACCGATACCACGTCACCGTGGAGGTTCCATATCGTCCAAATGCCGACTGGTTCCGTGGGGAATATGGTCAGCGAGTGGGTGACGCTGCAATTCAGTGGTGGGATGACTTGGGCGAAGAAGACAAGAACCGTGTCAGTCCCCGTCGCCTTCAATATGCTCTCGATGTATATCGTGAGCGTGGCGATATGAGAGACGTGCTGCCTGCCAATATCAACGTCAGCAAACTGACTACGGCGTTGAATACTGGACCGATCACTGAGAAGTTGGAAGCGTTGATGAAGTCAAAGGACGTTGCCGAGGCACGGACTTTCCTCAACAACGAAAACAACTACACAGCGGCGATGAAGTTCATCCCGAAGTCGGAAACTTTGACGGCACACTTCATTCCGCTGCTGTCGAAGGAAAAAATGGCAGCGTTGATGAACGATGACGATAAGACGTGCAATTACATCATCGCCAATACCGACAAGGTGCCGGTGTTCAAAGCGGTATGTAAGGAAATTATGAACGCCAACACGAATGTTCGGCTAAACAAGAAGATTCGCCGGGCGTTGACGGAGAATCAGGATTTGGCAACGGCATTCGCATCGGAATCTGATGCTTCGGTGCCACCGGCTGAATCGCATTTTAACAAGGCCAAGGTAGGAGCAAAAAGTTGGAGTGCTACCTTGGCCGAATTGAAGACCGCTCCGAAGGATTCAACTCAACAGCAAATCCAGATTTACGACAAGATCGCATCCAGTGTACCGGAGAAGCAAACGGCAGATGAGGCATTGGCGACGTTGGAACTTCTCAACGTCGTGTTTAGCGGCAACCAGTTTGCCTCTAGCATCACTGCCAAGCCTTTTGAAAAGCTGATGGGAGTTGTGAACCACTGCATCGCAGAAATCCACCGGAATACCGGATCGGATTGGACCACAATCCTCAATAAGCATGGCGTTCACTTCAAGACGTTGCTGGAGAAGATCAAAATCGGCGGGTTGTCTTCCCGGTTGTATACACCATAAACGATATACAAGCGGCACAAATCGTGGTATAATCAGGAGGCTGGGAACAACCCAGCCTCCTGTTTTTTTAGGATACACACATGAGCATAATCCATATCGAAGCGAACGACGACGCCGAAGGCGAATTGGACAATGTTCCTAGCGTAGCCGCAGACGGCACGTTGGATGTTGCTTCGTCCAATAAGTACAAAGTGAAAATCTCAAACGAAGAGTGGTTTGAGATCAGCCGGGCGCTCGAACCTCATCACGCCGTCTTCTATAAAGTGTGGCAGATGGGAAGGCCAATTTTCAACGATGAAATCGAGACTGCCGCTGTGCAGTTCGATGAAAATGGAAACTTCATTTGGTTCCATTTCAATCCCCATTTCTGGAAGCGGCTCCAGTTCAAAGACAAGTTATTCGTGATCTGTCACGAAGCATTGCACATTGTCTTGAACCACGGACTTCGCACAAGAGACTGTGGTTCAAATCGTCGGGCAACCAATGTTGCACTCGACGTTGTAGTGAATCACACCCTCGCCAACAACTTCGGATTCCAACGGAACAATATCGAAGGGTGGCAAGATTATTGTTGGGTGGATACAGTATTCAAAGACAAGAAACCATTGCCGCCTGACAATGAAATGTACGAGTATTACTACAACCTCTTCGAGAAGGTCTATGGCGACGGCGGCATGGGCGACGGAGAAGGTGGTGGCCCAGGTCTTGTTGATGACCACGAAATGATGGGTGAAGGTTCCGACAATTGGGACAAGGTTATCGACCAACTGAACGAAGGTATGTCGGAAGAAGAGAAGGAATCTCTCAAGGCAACTGTCAATAAGCACTTCCAGAAAGCAGAACCGAAGTCCAAGAAGAACCAACCCGCAGGCGTCGGCACGGGTGGTCAGTGGGTATTTACCAATGTCGGAAAGGTAAAGAAAAAGGCCAAGTGGGAAACCGTCATCAAGAAGTGGAGCAGGAAGTATCTGATCGACAAGGACAAGGATGTTGAACAGTGGGCAAGACTTCAGCGGCGTATGTCTATGCTGCCGAGGAATATGTTCCTGCCAACTGAAATGGAAGTCGAAGATAACGAAAAGGAGAAGACGAAGATCGACGTATGGTTCTATCTCGACACGTCAGGATCGTGTTGGGGATTGAAGGATCGCTTCTTCGAGGCAGCACTTAGCCTGCCTACGGAGCGGTTCAACGTCCGTCTTTTCTGCTTCGACACGAAGGTCGAAGAAACTACCCTCGAAAGCCGAAAGGTATACGGTGGTGGTGGCACGGCATTCGATATTCTCGAATCCGAAATTCAGAACGAACTCCGCAAGGGCGGCGGCACCAAGAAAACCCTTGATGGCAAAGAAGTGCCGATGATTACGAAGTATCCCGAAGCTGTATTCGTCATCACTGATGGATATGGCAATGCCGTAAAGCCGGAAAAGCCAGATAGCTGGTATTGGTTTATCACTGAGGGTGGCGTCAAGAGTTACATCGACCGGGCATGTAACTTCTATAACCTGGGTGACTTTGAATAAGTTTCACAATCATGAAAACAAGATCAAGACCAATAACCGCTTCTTGGGAAGTCTCCCAAGAAGCGGTGCCAGTGCCGGTAAAGCAGACAAAAAGAAAGCTAACAAAAGGGTTTTTTCGACAAATAGTCGAAGAAGATTTACCAGACTATTTAGCCCGCACGCCAGACGAGAAAGATCGTTCTTCATACGAAAAACTCTTCCAGAATGGTGAGTTAAAACATGGAGAGGCAGTAGTATTGGGATGGGTGAATTATTTCTGGCCTATGGAGTTGGATGGCGATCTAGTTTCAAAAGATGGATTTTGGGACGATGCGGCGTATGGCAAGTCAAAATCTTTGAAATTGTTGCATGTGCTTTGGAAAAATGGGAATCATTATAGGCGAACATTGATTGTAGAAGCCGATCCAATATACCCGTATTTAGTTCGCAACCTGCCACAGATTTTTCTAGGCGATAACCTACAAGGTTGAAATATGGACTTCACAGTATTCGACCATCGTGAGCATATGACGGCGCTCACATGGTTGGGTCGTAAAGACTGGATGCTTTACCAAGACATTCCAGCCCAACGAGCCATCAGCGCCAAACCACGCAAATTGGTACTCAAGCCCAAGCAGCCTTTTGCTCCTGGGCCTGAGTCGCCAATCACTGTGGGAGAAAAAGAATTCAACCGCTACCCCGCAGATATGTGGAAGGTATTGCGGGAGATCATGAACGTCCTTGAGTTCGATGTAGTGGGAACTCTTTGGTACAACACGCTCGCCAAAGCATTGGCAGGCGGGCCAAAGATTTTCCGTCCTACACCGCTTCAGTGCGAAGCGTTACAACACGCAGAAGCACGATATGCCTTCAAGGATTACAAGCAGCCGTTTCCGGTCATCACTCTGGAGATTCCAGAGGAATATCGGCAGCAGCTTCAACAAAAATACGGTATTGATGAATCGCCTCGATATGTTCTCGTCAACCATGATGACAAGAACAGATTCATTACCGTGAGTGCCTTTTATAACAAAGGAAATATCATCACGCATATTACGCCTGACCGGGCTGAATATGCAACGATTGAAGAAAGCCTTGTTAGGAACCGTGATCGCCGCCAGGACGACGTACAAGAAGTTGAGGCCGGACGATTTTTGATGCCCGGCAATCCAGTCATTCAAGGCAGCACCGAAGGTGAATTCGATGCCGCTGAGAACGTGCAGCGACTTGGCATTAACTTCGCCATGATGATGTCGCTATACACTGTCAAAGTGGCCGGACCCTTGGATGCTAAAAACTACAAGATATGGCAACAAGAAGCAAGAGCGGTTCGACGTGGCGGCGTTCCAACCAATAGAGCAGTAGAAGCACAGCAAAAGATGGCGGCTGCTATGCAACTCATTCAATTCGACCAGAAGGTTGAATTCTATGATGAGGTTGAAGAACAAATCGAAGTTGCACAAGGCGTCGATATTGAAAATCTGCACAAGTCGCCTCGTTCTCATTGGCGACGTGGGCATTTTGCAATGCAACCTTATGGGATCGGTCGTCGTGAAAGACGAATGATATTTCGTAAACCATTATTGGTTCGAGCCAAATACTTCTTGGGAGACGTTAAGGACGCCAGCGTTACTTATACGATCCATCCAGGTCGGGCTAATCCTCAGCCCGCACCGCCACCAGAAATGTTGGCCACTACACCGACACAACTGCCACCACCAGAACCAGGGTTAAAAGCAGGTCAAAGGATTGAAATTATCCAAGCAGAAGAATGCCCTGTTGGACCTGGAACTCAGGGCAAAATCGTAAAGGTAGTCGATCTTGGATCGAATATGATCCAAATCGACGCCTTGACAGACGATGGGCAAAAGTTCTCGCTGATTGCCCCGCCTGATGAATTCAAGACGGTTTAAGTTTTGCTGTACAACTCTAAATCTCCGTGGTACAATCTACCACGGAGATTTTTGTATTTGAATAGGCAAAAGGTGATCTGTGGACGATGAAAAACAAATTGGGACTTTGCCGCCCGACTTCGTAGACATGATGACTCGGAAAGAAGACCTGCACCCCGATCTCGTGCCTTGGATCGAAAACACTTCATTCGGACAATGCCTCAAACACCCGCTTGTCATTGGCCTGTTCTACCACGAAGGTATGAACGCCATGTACAACGCTCAATACAAAGCCAAACTCGAATATATCGAACGAGCAAAAACACAAAAGAACTGGTCCAGTTATATTTGGATTCACGAGCGTCCTTATCGACTGGAAAAGTTCTCGGAGATCGAGTACGAGCTATCGGACCAAGAGTATTGGGAACTGCTGGGAAGCATTTGGTCGGATAGTGAAAACCTATGGCAGTACGGCTCGATCCTGGGCTGGTTTATCAACAAGGATCGTCCTGGCCGTGAAGCCATGATGGATGAACACGAGAAAGAGTTCTTGGCAAAGCTGCCGGACGAATTCACAATCTATCGTGGGCATCAAACCAAAAACCGTCTTGGATATTCTTGGACATTAAGCTATTGGCGAGCCAAGTGGTTCGCTAAACGATTCAATCAAAAAGGCCACGGCGTTGTAAAAGCAAAAATCAAAAAAGAACACGTCGTTGCTGCACTATTGGGTCGCAACGAATTTGAGATTGTCGCCTCGCCCAAACACCTGAAAATTGAAACGGTAAGAAAGACCATGAAGCGACCACGTTGGCTTGAAGACGCCAAGGAAGAATTCGAGCGTACCTTTTCCTTGGGGTTGGGACGAAACAACGGCTATATGTCGGTTCATGGACCGTGGCATTGGGAGAAGGTTGAAAAGAATGCTTTGATCCTGGCAAAGAATACGCCTGGCGCTGACAAGCTGGTGGCACAATTGTTTGCTCTGATCCACGACACAAAGCGACAAAACGAAGATGAAGACCCGGAACACGGTCATCGTTCAGCGGCATACGCCGAAGAACTTTTCAAACAGGGAAAATTGGACATTACTGAATGCCAACTCGCTGTGTTGATGGAAGCCTGCAAGTTTCACAACGATGGACAGATCAGTGACGACCCTACTATTGGGGTTTGCTGGGATGCAGATCGTTTGGACCTGACAAGAGTTGGTATTATCCCGAACCCGGAATTGCTTTCCACGCAGGCCGGGAAAGAACTTCTTTGGAGTATTTAAGATGCAAACAGTACCGCAGATGGAACGCCTGTTGAGTGATGCAACAAAATCCATCATGTGTTGCCCACATTGCAAGGAAATTGTTCCTTGTCCGGTGGTGAAGTCAGAAGGAAACAAGCAGTTTATTAAACACAAAGACATACAGTTTCGTGAAAGAAAAAGAGCCTGTTCTGCATGTCTACAGGTCTTCAAAACAACCGAGTGCGATTATAAGTCACTTGAAGAACTCATCCTAAAACGGGACGAAGTTCAAAAACTGTTGCAGGAAAACAACAAACTTAAAAGAAAAATTCACGCTGCCCAAGAACACTTGAGCATACTTCAAAATAGACTGTCAGAATAAGGAGCATTAGATGAGTCGTACACTGCTGGCAACTGGTCACTTCACCTGGGACGCTGTGGAGCGCCGTAGCGACCGCTACGGCTCTGTTCGTCTTAATGACGACAAAGATAAGGACGTTCTCCTGAACCCGTCCTTAGACGTTCTGGAGGGCAAACAGGGCCGTCTCATCGCTGAAGTCCTGGTTCCTGTTCGCTCGCAGCACTGCGGCGATCTTGCTCGTGGATTTAAGCCATCCACGCCAGATAAAGGCGAAGTTATTGTCTTGGGCGAAGGCTCTCTGTTCATCGAACACCGTGGCCGAGCCATTCACGAAAGAGCCGCATATGAGCGGCAGGATGATAAGATGCTCCAAGCATTGGAGCAAGCATTTGGACGCATGGCTGGCAATAATGTTCGCATCAGCCGATCAGGTCGTGCTGACGAGCGAGCAGAACCAGCCCCGGAAGTTTACGACGTTGTTGGGTTGAAGCCTGACGATGGACGTGAACGAGACTGGCTTGACCCTCGTACTTTTTATCGGTTGCATCTTTCCAAAATCAACCTGTATTTCGAGGAACTGTAATGCCATCAACATTTGAGCAACCTTTGACGCCGAAAGAGATCGAATCAATCTTAGCTGAGGCTTCAGATGACGCTCAGGTGACGGTGTTTTGCATTGATGGAGTGATCGTAGAGGTTCCATTCCGTGAGGCCCTAATACGCCTGCCATTCAATGTAATGATGATGCAGCGTGATATGCACAACATCATTACTGCGCAGGGCAAAACAGCATTATTCTTATCGCCAATGACTTCCGATATGTTATTGACAGATATTAACAAGGGAGTGCAGCCACTTCCTGATTCTCCGTGGACGGTAGATGCCCTGGAGACAAGACAGGTCGGAAAGAAGCTGGAAAACATCAACAAAACTACTGTAAATGCCGTGGCCGTAATGTTTGGTTCCAACCCTGTATTCGGCCCCGATGAAGATGGGGTATTGAAAAATGGCTAACCACGGTTGGACAAAAACTCGAAAGCCAATGAAGCCTGAGCAAATCAAGGCTATGTTGGATGAACTGAACGCTTCTCTATTCAAGGGAAACCTTCAGATTGAATATCATTTGTCCGCACCGGAAAGTCCTAGTTGGGGACCGCACACTTGGCTTCTGAGCTATCAG
>Ga0315293_10002956_pt1 | contig 16366 bp, 10 predicted proteins | sample YL17G13_20_MG_FD_203071 | JGI IMG/M metagenome (GOLD analysis project Ga0315293, IMG submission 203071) | Sediment microbial communities from Yellowstone Lake, YNP, Wyoming, USA - YL17G13_20 | ecosystem: Environmental > Aquatic > Freshwater > Lake > Sediment | place: USA: Wyoming | collected...
GCTTCCGTGAATCCCGTCCGGTAAGCCCAGGAAATCCACTGGGCGAGCATGGCCAAGGTCCCACGCGTCTGTTGATACTGAGTGAGGGCCTGCCATTTTCTCTGGAAGACGGAGAGAGTTGCCGGATGGAATGGGTAGCAGGTTTCAAAGCGGTTTCTAAGGTATTCTTTGGCCTTAGCCTCGGTCGCGGCGCTGTCCACAGCCGTCCATTCCGCCGGCAACTGCGCACGGCGTTCGAAACACCAGTCTGCGTATTCTCTGGAGACGTTCTTACGAATACGGTCGCTTCCGATACCCTCGAATAGGCGACGGCGAACGACCTCGCTTATTTCAGTTTCGTCATTGGCGATGAGGTCCTTAGCCACCCGGCGGACGACCTTCGAGATTTTATCCTGCCACTGCATGTCCCAGTCGGTCATCTCGACCTGACTGCGGGGCAAGCTGATGACCGCGACGCCTTGTGTAGTGCCGGTGATAGCCACGGTCAGGTTCTGGATAAAGGAATGAAACTGATCAGCCATTCCGCGATGACGGTTAAGGAAGTTGAGCACCTCATCGAAAAGTAGAAGCACCGGCCCGCCTGCCGCCCTAAATACACGGGCGAGCGCCTCGGTCCCCGGTGGCGTTGTCTTAGCCGCTGCGCCAAGTTCTTTCACCCCATTGTCTCCGGCTAGTTGGAAGGCGACATCAATCCATGGCGTCTCCCGTTTTTCCTGAGGGTCCCAGGCGTTGCCGACAAAGACGGCGACTTTTGCTGAGGGCACGGTTTTGATGCCAGCCTCCGAGATTAAGCCCGTTACACCGGAGTACTCTGCCGCTTTCGACCCATTCATTACCAGGTGATAAAGCGCCGTTAACGTATGGGTCTTTCCGCCACCGAACTGCGTAATCAGCGTCATGACCGGCGCTGTATTCGCAGTTTCACCGGCCAACCGACGAAGCACCATCCCCGCGTGTTCCCGAAGGGCCCGCGTGAAGCAAGTGCGCTCGAAGAACTTCTCGGGTTCTCGGTAATCCTCAGGCGCGGTTCTGGCAATGACTTGCTCTAAGTGGATTGCAAACTCGTCCGGGTTGAATGACCGGCCTTCCCGGACTTCCTTGCGTGGTGTAGCTATTTTGTACCAAGGGTCCATGGGATGACTCTCCTTTATGGCTTTTTCATTCGGTCGAACAAATCCTTCGCGGATCGTTTCAATCGAATCAGGTTTGCGTAAGCGGCTGGTGCGAATCCATTCTCACTTGAGTACATCCGGTATCGAATGCCATCGGTGACGACTATATCCCGTGACACGCCGAGGGATTCCACATAGCCCATGGCTTGCTTTAGCGCGCCTTCTACACCTGCTCCCAATCGCTTAGCTTCGATAACGAACCGGCAATTCTGCGGTATGCGAGGAAGCGACGTGAACACCGCCACGTCTATGCGCCGCCATTTCACAGAAATCCACTCAGGCGGCCAGCCCAACTTCCGGAGGAACGGCACCACGACGTGCGCAACGAGTTCGTCCTCGGTAGGGTGGTCGCCGAAGCTTTGCCGATCCCAAAACAGTCTGGCCAAGTCCTGTGCTTTCGCTACTATTTCTTCAAGAGCGAGCGGAATTCTGTCCAAATCAGGCTCTTCTGCGGGGAGCGCAGGCAAAGGTGCTTCCTGCCAATGTAAGGGCGGAGAGTTCACGAATCGGTCGGCATAGGCCTTCACTTCCTCGTTCCAGATCCGCGAGCATCGGGTTGGATTGGCTCCAAAAACTTGAGTCCCGAATGTGTATTCCTCCGGCAACCTGCACCATCGGACACGTCGGGCATGCTGAAGGTCCCACCCGTTCACGTCGTCGAATTGATTTAGATATTGATAATCGCTGGCCACAATCCCGACGGCTGCTATTGCAGCAATGCCCGTGCGCAGAAGCACAACGTCGCCCACTTGCATTTCGCTGGCGAAACGACGAACAAAGCTTCCTGTGGCACCCTGCTCATCAATAAAATCATCATCGCTTCGTTCTGGCGACCAAGGGCCAGGATCGCCTGGACCGATGAGCCCGACCCTATGCTGGAGAAACAGATCGGCATAAGGTCGAGATGCCGGGCCTCCAGCCAGCTGCCAGATTGCTCGTGATAGGCTGTTCATTCCTCTTGCACCTGGATAGGTTCGAGAATGTCCCGGATATATTTCTCTGACAGATGCCAATAATTCGCGCCTGACAAGATCAGATCCTTGTATTTCTGACTTGGAAGATGAGAACCCGGTTCGGGGATAGCGAAATAGATCGCCACGGCAAACGGTTTTTCACAGTGACCATCAAGAAAAACATGCCTTTGTTCACGTCGATATGAATTATTCTTGCTTCCTGGTTGAAAGCCCTCCTTTTTATCGAGGTTCCCAACATCTTGTTCGTCGATATCATATATAACACCCCAGACCTCGCTTCCTTCGCTTTCCACAACATCGGCTGCTCCACAATTTCGTGTACTTGAATAACGAGAAAATGTTAGCCGATGGTCGAGGAGAACGGCAACGCCGAGAAATCTAGCCGAGGGGCAACGCTCTCGAATCTGATTCCAGTCCATATTGGATCCGTAAGCGAAGTACAGCAATTTGTTACCTCGGCACTGCCAAAAGCATGGCATCCAGAAGTCGCTTTTCCTCGCTGTTCTTCGGGTATAGCGCCGACAGGGCATTAGCCAAGCGCAGGAAGTCGGGGCCGCGCTCCTGTTCTGCTTTAATTAGAGCCCGAAGCGCGTTCGATTGTCCGCTTGACTGGAGCAGCATCGCCGCGTGTACTCTGTCCAATGTTGTTGCCTCCCGCATGGAGTCGCCTTCGACGGCCGATGGGTCTAAAGTCAGTTTGCGGCGTCCCCGACCACGTCCGCGAATCTTCGGAGCTTGCTCTTCCTCGAATTCGGGAAAGAGTACCTGCTGAAGGTTCTTGACCGGGTCGCGCTCGAGCCAGTCGGCCACGGCGCCTGCCCCATCTTCGCCAAAGAGCTGCTTAGCGCGTTCAGAAACGGCCATGAGCCGCACCACTCCCTTATTAGTCTCAATAATGCGACCCTCCCACTTGGGGAGTTCGATGCCCAGGGGCTGCGCGAAACGACGGGCCACGTCGAAAACAAGGCTGTAGCCCTTGGCCATGCCTTTTGGCATAGAATCTTCTTCGTCTTCGTCATCGCCAGAATCGTCCTTTATGACTCCGGTTGATTTACCATTACTGCCTTCTTTGCCGTTGGTTGATTGGAGCGTCCATAGAAAGAGCGCTGTAAGGCGAGCGTCCTCCTCTAGCGCTTCCGCCGTACCGCTACGTACATGGGCTTCAGTCGTGCCGAGCACCTGTCCTAAGGCAATGCGACCCACCGTCTCCCAGACATACGCAAGGAATCCCCTTTTGTAAGGCTCTTTTGCCTCCGGATCTCCTCCCAAAGGGATATCTTTTTCATCTGGATCGACAACTTTTGAATATCGGCTATAGATCTCCAATGCCGGGCCGATACAGGCGAAAACCAGGTCCGCGCCGCGGATGCCCTCAGCCTGGAGCCTCTCCATCCAGCCACCGACACGCTTGGGAAGTTCCCGCAGGACTTCGCCCCAGTCACCGACCGGAGCGTCCTCTGGTCGTGGGCGACAAACTAGGTGAACGCTCGTAGCTAGAGCGGCCGAATCCATCGCCCGAAGGCGCGAGCCCATCTCGGTGGCAATCGGCCAGGAACCGGTGATCGTCCATCCGCCGCGAATGAGGCCCGATAGCAGGGCTTCCCAGCCTTCTGTCGTCTTGTGTGCGAAGATGACGCTCCCGATGCCGTCTGCCCGAAGCACCAGCCGACCCGATCGGAAGGCTGCCGCCATCGAGTCCTCAAAGAACTGCCGGTCCTTCGGGCGACTATCCACCTTCTTGACCTCATCCTGCACGATCTCGGCGGTCTTCGGCGTCAGCGGGTTGTTGGGATTGAAGGGATCGCGCAGCATAGGGTGGCCGGGAAGCGTGCGTTTGAGCCACACAAAGAAGAAGTCCGAAAGGTCGCTATACGGGACGGCATCGTAGTACGGCGGATCCGTGAACAGGACATGAGCCGATTCTTCGGGCAACAACGGCTTCCGCGCATCGGATATCTGCACTTGGCCGGAGCGCTTGACCGCCCGCGAGGTGTGGTTCACGACTTCCCGCACGTGCCCAACGGCGCGGCCGAAATCGACGTAGGACGAGCGGCTAAGATTGGTCTCCACAAAGTCCCACACAATGGGCAGGGCCTGCCTGCCGAAGAGGTGGCCGATGTCCTCATTCGAGGAGCGCCATGCCGACAGCGAGCAGTTGAAGTCTGCCACCTTATCTAGCGCCATAGCCAGCAGTTCGGCCGTCGCCGCAAACCTCGCGTCGCCCGTCCGATACAGGCTAGCTATTTCCCCGGCCAGGGTCACCAGCGCCACTTTCTGCCTCGCCGTGAACAGGTCGCCGAACTTCATCATGCCGTATTTCTGGACGCTAAAGGCACGGCCTGCGCCAGAACCGCCACCGGCCGGCGTCGGTTCATCCGGCACGGGGCAAAGGTCCTTCTCGCCATCACGCTCCCATTCATCTAGAATTCCTTTGAGCCGTTTCTGCGCGTTCCAGACGGCTTCGTAATCGCACTCAGTAGGAAGACGGTAGTGCCGCCCGGTCTCACCGGGCCTTAACGTGACCACGGCCAGCATCCGCGCGCCGCCGATTCGGTTCCCTTTCGCGTCGAAGATGACCTCCGCGCCGCCGTGCTGCTCACTCAACTGGGCCCGCACTCGGTTGGGAGGCAGCACGACGCCGCAGAAGGGACACGTGGCTTTCGCACGAGTAACGGTTCCATCTGGCACGTCGTCGGCGTTTTTCGGCTGGAAGAGTTCGAGCTTGATGTTTGGCTGGATGCTTCCGGGGCGTGGCACCTCATATCGCAGAGCCCATCTGCGTCCCCCCTTGTTGCAGAGCCAAAAGGAACGGAGAAGGGGGATTTCCGCGCCGCAGTTGGGGGACTCGCACTGGACCGTCCTGGCCCAGATGTACGCAAGAGGCGTTGCCTTGTCCGGGTCGGCCGGGTAGAACTGCGCTAGTTCCTTCTCTGTGACTTTTTGAATCCGGTCGCCAGCCTTTGTCAGGGCATCGGACAATTCCATTCCGTGCCTTGGGATGTCGTCTAAAAGGACCTTGAGGATGAGACAGGCAACGGGGTTTAGTTCTCCCGCCAATGCATCGCATCCGATCCGCAGGGCTTCAAGGGGAATCGCGCCGCCGCCGGCGAAAGGATCCACCACAAGGGGCGCTTCGTCCCCGTGCGCCGCCTTGACAAGGCTTCGTGCGACTTCCAGGTACATCGCGTTGGCCGAGATGTCCCAATGCGAGAACGTGGCGATAAAGGAGAGCAATGCTTTCCGAAGGCTCCGGTCGTCAGCGTCTGGGGTACCCTGTACCTTGGCAAGGAGCGTGCGAGCCTTCTTCTTGAACTCAGCGGGACAGTCCCGGTCGCACGGATCGGGCAAGAGCAAGCTGAGAAGGACCGCGCGGCAGGACCCCAACGGCCGCCGCGCCCACCATTGGTGCATCGTCGAGGGCAGACCGCGCGGCACGGGAAACTTCTTCTCCCGGCTCATTACCGCTCGGCTAACAGCCGCAATCGGGAAGTCTACTTCGGCCAGGCGTTTGCAGTCCTTAGGGATCATTGCCCTCCTCCTCGATGAGGTTTCAGGGCAACGATCTTCTCAACGATGCCCTTCAGCGTCGCGCTCGTTTCCCCCTCTGCTGCGGCCTTTTCGACAATATGCTGGAGCACGACAGGGTTTTTCAAGGCGTCCTTCTTCCGGGGAATGCCGAGTTGGCCTTGCTCGGCAGACAGCAACCGTTCAAACATTTCCTTGCCTATCTCCTCTTCGAGCGTCGTCTCGAGCTTGGTCTTGAAGCAGGCGCGTCGGTCCTGTACCCCACATGGCCAGTCTTCTTCCGGTTCACCAAGGAGCCGCAGAAGCCGACGATTGTCTTCTACTTTGGCATCCGTTTCGCTGTGATCGCCGTCCCAGATGACATAGACCGGAATACCGAGACGACGGAAGATGACCAGCGGTCGGTCCAGATTGTTCTTGCCGAGGCATGGGATAACCGAGATGCCGCCGCTGTCAAAATCATGTCCCATTGATTTCGCCACGCCGAGGACGGCGGCCCGGTCGTCCTCGCCCTCGACCAGCACCGCGACGTCGGCAAAGAACCCCTCGTTGATCCACGGTGTCATGACCGCCTGAAGACGGGGCCGAAGAGTATCAGCTGTGTGCTTTTCCCCCTGTTGTCCGCAAGCATTCCAGATCTCTTCGGCCACGCCCCCCAGTTCCGCCTTGGCGACTCTTGTCACCTTCGGCTTTCCGGGGTCAGCGTTTTCCTTTCGCAAGAGCCTGATTTGTTCAAAGCGGTCAAGGCCGACAAAAAGCGGCGCATGCGTGCTGTAGATTACCTGGGTCTTCTTGGCCACGCCCGGGATGGAGCCTTGGGCAAGTTGCAGCAGAACCGATGCCATGTGCCGCTGGCGGCTCGGGTGCTGATAGAGCTCCGGTTCCTCGATGGCCAGTATGAGGTTCGCCAGGTGCGGTTCCTTTGGAGCGGGGATATTTTCTTCCGAACTGAGGTCTTTCTCGGCCGTCTTCTCGATTTCCCTGGCCGCTACGAGATGTTGAAGCATGGTCAAGATAAATGCTCGCTGAAGCCCGTGTCCGGTCCGTTGTACGGCGGATTCGTAGCCGTCCTCTAGAAGCTTGACCTGTGCTTCTGGCATGGGGAGGTTGATCTCGGCAAGTTCAGCCCACCGCAGCGAAACGCTCGCGTCGGGAGCGTAGCGTTTCAGGGTATTCGTAAGTTGGGACTGAAGGGTATTGAGCTCGCTGAGTTTGGAGGGATCAAAGATGTCCTTATACTTCGCTTGCGTTTCTTCCTTAAAGGTCGTCACGTCTTTTCTAGTTGCCAACGCGCTGCGGACCACCAGGTCCATGATCTCGGTAACGCAGGAACCTCGTTTCTCTGTGGCATCGTCGGAAGCATCTCGAACGGCTGGAACTCGTATAAACCTGGTATAGCGGCCAAGGTAGCCTCGGCCGACTTCGATGAATCCGAAGAACTGGCCGTCGTCACGCAGCCGTCGACACTCGCCATGATTCTGGATTTCCCATTTCTGAAGCTCATCCAATGCTTGCTCGGCCGACCGCACCGTCGGAAGAGATGAATACTTGTCCGTGCCCCTCAGTTCATTGTACTTGGCGGTGATCTCTCTTTTGCCTCCCGCACTGCGGACGTCGCTGAAATCGGGGTTCTGAAGCCGCATGCCATGGTACGTGCCGGATTTCCTGCCAGGGGCCAGCGAGAACACCCTTACCACGGTCAGCGTGTCATTGTCGATGTAGGCAGAGAAGAAGTCCTGCTCTTCCGCAGTCAGATCGGAGAAGGTAATCGCGATTTCAATGTCTTGTGATGTGTCTTCTGCGTAAAAGTCTTCGGCGGTCACCTTGGCTGAAGGATCGTAGAATATCTCTAACGCCCGAAGGAAGGATGATTTCCCGGTACCGTTCCTGCCCACCACCACCGTCAGACAGTCGCAAGGAAGCAACTCATCCAGGATCGAGCGGAAGTTCTTCACATAGGCTTCTTTGATGATCATTTCGCCGCTACCTCACCTGCTTGCATAGATACCGATCTTTGATGTGGTCGTGGAAGTATGAACCCTTCGACGCAGCCCGCATCAGCCCCTGATAGACGTTCTCCGGCACACTTGAGTACTGGTAAACTCCTCTGCTTTGGAATTCCACCTCCAGCGTCCTAGATGCCAGGTCGTAGCCTACGGCGCGTATATTGCTCGACCGCACGGGCGTCCTATCCATGTGACGGCCCTCCTCGCTCGCTATAAGGGGTGTAATCCCGACCCAGTCTAGGCCCGTAGCTCATTCTCTTCTCCAGCATCGCGACCCTGACTGCTTCGTTTTGTCGCGATGCATCCGATTTCTCGGCTTCTCAATCACCTTTTACTCCAAAGAACCACGTTCAGCGTCGGCTTCAAGCGCTAATGTTGACATCTCTTCGCAAAGCATATTCCCGTATAAATGTGCCTTTACCTCATTCTGTTCTAAACGCCACGTTGGCATCGCGCTCTTTCCCCGAAATTTCCAATCCTCCTTCTTTGCTCTACCGGTTCATTAAGAAGCATATCAGAATGAAACTCATCATTTCTGCTATCCTCCGAAGCGCTTCAGGTCCTCCTTCACTTTCATAGGCCTTGTCATTGCATCCACCGCCAGATAATAATGTGCCACCTTGGTCACTTCATGCCATTCGAAACGGGCAGGATCCTTAATTGGTTCCTGGAGAGTGGGCTTTGTGGAGCAGCTAGTCACGACGTAAAGCCAGTAACAATCCCGCCGGTCTTCGGCGACACGACGCTCGTTGGGTGTCAGCAAGATCATGCCGGCGGCTTCAGACAAACCTTTGATTTCGATGAGGCGCAATTCGCCTGAGTTTACATCCAGGCTGGTCACATCGTAGCCGAGATTCTGTTCATGAACATCGAATACCTGGCGGCCGGAGGAACGCTCATATTCCATAACGACCCGCATGGCCGTCGCTTCGGTTTCAGGGTTCGGCCGCATGCGTCTCAGTTCCGGGGCTTCGCGCTCGGGATGCGGAAGAACCAGAACACTCGCCATTCGTTCGACATTCTGAAGAGTCAAGGATTTCTGCTGCTGGAGCTCTCGCCTTCTCTTCTCCCGGCGAGATAGGAGTTCGGCATGCCTGTTTTCCGCCTGGGAGAGTCGGCCTTCGGCACCGGTGATGCCCTTATTGACTTCGTCGCAGGCCCTGCCTATTTCGTTATCCGCCCGCTGGATCAATTCCGTCAAGGATATTTCAATATGCTGGGCGACACGCTCGAGATCGGCTTGACGTTCTTCACGAACTTCCTCGACGAACGGCTGGAGAACATGGTCATGGAGCCAGTCCGACGGCTCGGGAAGAGTCGTGATCTCGGAAGGGGCAGCCGGAGCAGGTGCCGGACTAAAGTTTCCTATGACATTCGGCTCTTGGAGAATGGGCTCTTTATCGGGCCCTATCTCTAAAGCAAACAGCCGCTCGTGGATCACGTCGCCCAGCCCGTCCACGACACAGGCTCGATAGAAATCCATTCGGGCCGGAGATTCATGCTGGAGAGAATAGAAGCAAGCGCCTTTGCTCAGAGCCTCGCGGGCCTTGGCATAAGAGTGACGGCGGATGGCCTCGAATAGCGGGTGTCCCGGTGTCACCCATTCTAGGTTATTGCTCTCGGCGGTTTCCCGGTCGGTTGAGCACTTGGGATATTTGTTGGCCAAGGCCGGGAGCTTCCAATCCTTTTCCTGTTCATAGCGTCGGAGAATATTGGGGATCTTGCTGGGCTCAAAGGCATGAGGCATATTCTCGATGGATTTGATCCGCATCGGAACGGTATCGGCCGCCTCGCGAATGAAGCGGGCTATTGTCTCAGGCACGACCCGCCGCTCCTGGGCCCGGGCGCGGCGCTCGATAAGCATTTCGAGGTTGAGGTTCTTGGAGGCCAGGCCTTCTAGGGCGTTCTGGCAGATCGACCGGAACCGGCCTTCGTCGACATTCTGAAGGATGCGGTCTTCGAGGTCGGCGGCCCCAAGTTTTCCAGCATAGTAGTCCCGAAGAATGCGATCGACATGGGCCGAAGGGAGGATTTCGCCGATGACATTGAAAACGGCATCGTCATCCAACGCATCGCGGATTTGCTTGAGTCTGTCAAGGAGTCGCTGAAGGACGCTGCCTTCGATCGTATTCGTTGCCACGAAGTTAAAGATCAGGCAGTCTTTCCGCTGGCCGTAGCGGTGGATTCGGCCCATGCGCTGTTCGAGGCGATTGGGATTCCAGGGGATATCATAATTGAAAAGAATATTGCAGACCTGGAGGTTGATGCCTTCGCCTGCGGCCTCCGTAGCGACGAGGATCTGGCTTTCTCCATCCCAGAACTGTTGTTCCGCATGGAGCCGGGTACCTGGTTCATCGCGAGAACCCGCCCTCATTCCACCGTGAATTATCCCGATTTTAAAGCCCCATGTCTTAAGTTTTGCGACAAGATAATCCAGGGTATCTTTGAATTCCGTGAAAATGAGGAGTCGCTGGTCGGGATTATCAAAGAAGCCCTGCTCCTGGAGAAGTGATTTAAGCTTAAATAGCTTAGCCTCGACGTTCCTATCTTCAACGTTCTTAGCCTGTTCGGCCAGGCTGAGCAGTTCCTCGATTTCATCGCGGACCTGGTCGGCGTTTTCGGCCAGGGTGACAGCCTCGATCATTTCCTCAAGGCGCTGACGTTCGCTCTCTTCCATCTCTTCGAGCTCTTCCGGGTCGGGAAGATCGGGGGTGGCGATCTGGGTTAGTTCGATGGCCTTCTTGAGGCCAATCTCCAGACGACGGGCGCGGTTTTCGAGGCTGCACCTGACGGCATGAATGCTCGAAGCCAAGCGCCTTTGATAGAGGGCCATAAGGAAACCGATGGCCCGGGCTCTCGGATTATCCCCTTGGGTGGCCGCTTTGACACTTTGCCGCTTGACGAACCTCGTGATCTCGTTATAGAGACGGTCTTCATCCCCGTCTATTTTGAAATCGGCCGTTATCGGAATGCGTTTTGTGAAGATCTTTTTTGCCGCCCAAGTCCCGTCTGGCTGCCGCTCGGGGAAATAGACCATGGCTTCTTTTGTTCGGCGCAGATAGAAGGGTGCCCGGTGCCGTTCCATGGCCTCCCGGATCGACCGGACATCGGCATAAACGTCAGGGTCGAGGAGCTGGAGGAAGAGGGTGAAATTCTCGGGATTGCCCTTGTGGGGTGTCGCCGTCATGAGCAGGATATGGTCCGTCGTGTCCCTTAAGAGTTCGCCGAGGGCATAACGTGCCGTCTTTCGCGAAGGCGGCGTCCAGGACATCCGGTGGGCTTCGTCGACGATGACCAGGTCCCAATGCACTTGCCGGAGGCCGGGTAGTATATCTGTCCTTTTTGCTAGGTCGAGGGACGTAATGACCTTCTTTTGCTCAAGCCATTGGTTGACGCCGTATTGTTCTTTAATATCGCCGCCCTTGAGAACGATGAATTTCTCGTTGAACTTTTCCTTGAGCTCACGCTGCCATTGGAAGGTCAGGTTGGCGGGGCAGACAATCAGGATCTGATCGGCCAGCCCACGCAGCTGGAGCTCTTTTAGGAGGAGGCCGGCCATGATCGTTTTCCCAGCACCGGCATCGTCGGCTAGGAGGAACCGGACACGCGGCAACTTGAGAAGATAATCGTATACGGCCTCGAGCTGGTGCGGCAGAGGATCGATCCGGGAAATGGATAGGCCGAAATAGGGGTCGAATTCGTAGGCTATGCCGAGAGAATAGGCTTGAAGGCCGAGGCGAAGAAGCTTTCCGTCACCGTCGTAGGTGAAGACTGAATCGAGGATCGTCAGGGAGGCGAGGTCGGAGTCCGGAAGATGCACTTTCCGAAAACGACTGGACGTTAAGCCGACAAGCCCGAGAACCCAGATATTATCGTTCTCACGACGAAGGGTTTCGATACGCATCGGCTCGTCGAAAAGCGAGCCGGAAAGAATCTGGCCTTCTCGGAGGGTTCTCGGGCTCTGTGGATTCTTATCGTTCATATGATAATGCTGGCTCCTGTTCAGCTGACGCGAACGGATCTGCTAACGATGCCTCAATCGCCTTTTTCACTTCATATCACTTTCTCAAAAACTCCCAGAATCTTGACGTCTTTCAGGTCGTAAAAAAGGATCGGCTGCTGATACCTATCATCAAATTCCAAGAAATACGTTTGTTTCTCATTTCGAACCCCTTCTCGCACTTCTAGGATCCGCTTGATGCTGGTTTTAGCGATAAAGGGAGGTTCATTCGTTCCCCCTAGCTGGCATAATATAATTTTCCCCTCATAAGGCTCTTCCCAATCCTTATGGAATAGGCATAAAGCCCCGTTGGGAATTGTGGGTTGCATACGTTCATCTTCAGCCGTAACCAAGAAATGCGAGGATTGATAATGGCCGGGCGGGACGGGGCAGATTTCTTCTCTAATCCGCAGGCCTTTACCGGGCCCCTCAGCCAAGTCGTACCGGTACAGCGGAAGAGCGTCGACGAACAACGTGTGGGATGGGGCTTCCGCCTCATTAACCGCGGCCTTTCCCACCTGTCTCTCGCTCTCCATCCGGCTTCGGAAGAACTTTTCAGTTTCTTTGTCGAGGAAGCAGACATAGCAGCCTTTATGGGCCCGTGAGAGCAGCACCCTGTAAGTGTTTTTGATCAATTCAAGGAACTTATCTTTGGACCTCTTGACAGGCAAGTCACACGATTCCTCGCGATGCCCCTCCCATCCCTGGTTTTCAAAACTGTAGCGAAGGTCTTTACCAATTACTACGCCGGCATAATCGAATTCAAAACCTTGCGCGGTATAAACGCAGCCAACTTGATTTATCCCATTGGGATCATTGGCCCAAAGAGGCGCTCTCGGGATACCCTTCGGGAGCTTTCCTATGTCAGGATGGGCATTCCATGGCCTCTGGTAGTCACCTATAACCACATCATTGACAAGGCGCCCGTCCGGGCCGAGTATTTTTGACCATGGCCAACAGAATCCCGCCATCATCCTCGCCTTGTAGCCCTGGCGCACCTTTTCCCGAATGGCCTCTTCCAATGATTGCGGGAAATCCATGATCCGAAAATCAAAATTTTCGTTCGGAGGCCAAAGAACATTCGAAGTTCTCTTGATGCCGAGAGTATTTTCAACCCACTTCACGAAGCCGTCCGACCCCCCACAGCGGAATTGTATTTCCAGCTCGTATTCGCTGATGTCGCTCCCATTCTCGCGTGCGGCTTTCCGGATATACTCCTGCGAGCCGATTTCACCAGGCCGGACGACCTGGTCCTCGTCGATAAAGAAAACGCAAACCTTGCCAGCCTTGAGGAGTTCCTGGATTTGCGGGACTCCGGATCGACTTTTCTTGCGAGTGAACCTGTCGTTGCTGGATTCCCTCAGCCGATGGGCCTCATCGCAGATGAGGGCATCGATTTCGTCCTTCTCCGCATCCATGTAGCTATTGAAATATCTGACCTGCTCTGCTCCGCGGCAACCTATCACTTTCCGCAGCGTCAGGGTGAATGCCTTCGAGCCTGTTACGTAATGGGCCGTGTAGCCTTTTCGCATCAGGTCCGCCATCAAGTTGATAGCGATAACGGACTTGCCGGTGCCAGGGCCGCCCTTCACAAGCACGACTTGCTTTTTCCTATCATGGAAACCGCAGGTCACGGAGCTGAGGACTTTATCATAGATAAGGAGCTGTTCGTCTAGGAGAACGAATTCTTCGTTTCCTTCTATGATGCCGATAACGTGCTCCATCAGTTTCTTGCTGGGGCGATACTTTCCGCTGAGAATGCGATTGAGAACATCAGTCCCGTCTCCCCGCTCAACCCTTGGCCTGATGAAATCCCGCAGCGCGGGAACATCGTTCGCGGAAAAAACGGGGAAAACACTCAGTGTGCCAAGGAACTTATCAGACAGGAGTACGTCATCTGGGTTGAACGAATAGTTGTGCAAGTAGGAGCACGCCGCGAGCCCGAGGGGATCGGGGCCTTCATAGAACGCGGCATGATAATCCTCGAGGTAGATTTTGTAACGGCCGACCTGCACGGAAGGGTGCAGGACCTCCCTCTCGCTGCCTCCCAGATACGTAAGAACCTCGTTCTCTCCTTCAGCCGCTTTACAGCATTCCCATTGTTTGAGCTCTATGATTATGGCATTCCCTTTGCGCCCCGCGTCCTTGCCCGTCACGATGCAGTCCAACCTTTTAGAGGACATGGGCAGCTGATATTCGAGGATAACCCCATGGTCGTCAAGCTTGCAGTAATCGAAAAGCCCTGCGACGGAACGTAAGGAGTTGCGCCACGAAGCCATCTCGGAGGGCGACGGATTTTGTCGAAAATAATAGAAGTATGAGTCTCTTAGTTTATCCGCGATCTGGTTCAGGTTCGTGTCCGTCACGAATTGCGTTACAGTCCCTGCGTAGAGCCTCAATCTAGAACTCCGTATATTTCTTGGCGTTTCCGCGCGATTTCTCTATGGGATACTTCTTTCGATTTTTCTCGAGCTTCTCAAAGGCTGCTTCGAGTGGCGATACCGACAGACGATCTGCCAACCGGACCAAGTAGATCATCACGTCCCCGATTTCCTCTTTGGCCTTTGCCAGCTGCGTGCCCTCGATCCTTTGGCTCTGCTCAAAGGTCAGCCACTGGAAGATCTCGAGGATTTCGCTTGCCTCAACAACAAGGGCCATCGATAGATTTTTAGGAGAATGGAACTGCTGCCAATCGCGCTCTTCAGAGAAAACCCTGATTTCTTCAATGAGGTGGTTAAGCGAGTCTTTCATTCTCTATCCTTCTTTTGTTCCACCATCCAAGGACGATTTGAAATGCGAGATCGATAAGCTCTTCATCTTTATCATCGATGAGACATTCGCGATAGACGGCTGCGTTACGCATGGCGTTGAGCATCCGCATGCTGATCATTATATTTGTGGGTATGATTCCGGAGTCGGCAAGCCTTGTTAGTCTATCAGAGAATCCTTCTCGCGCCGCGGTCCCAAGCCTCTGGTTATGGGGCGAATCCAATTGGTTCATTATCACGATCAGTTGCCGCCTGATAGAATCCAAGCTCTCTGCTGCGCTCCTATATGATACATGATATTGGGCCTCATTCTCTCGAACCTCAGACACTTTTTCTATCTCGTCAGGCTGCGGTTTGTTATTCAAGCCAATAAGTGTGTTGAGTATCTTTTGCCTCTTACATTCGGGGCATATCGCTCTTTCTCTTCGCAGTCTCCCCCTTTGTTTGAGATCCCGGCAAATAATGTTGACTTGCTGCCGCGGCTTTACATCCGCGATTCTAGAGAGGCAATCGTCACAAAGTTCGCCTGGTCTGGCTTCAAGGGTTTCTATAATCCGCTCTCTCGACGTGAGCATATGTTTACTCATTTTATCCCCTTTTCATAGCACAGAGAATTCATCGACCTCCGCCTTTCGGCCTCTATCGCCGCTTCCAGTATCGGGTTTCCCCCAGCCCGCTCCATCCTGCATCGTCAGATGCCCCTGCGCGGCGGCCTCTCTCAACACGGCCATCTCCCCGAACTCCGTTCCCTTGACCGTGCTCAGGTAAACCCATTGGGTGGCGCGGGCTATGCCTACGAACATCATCCGCTTCATCCGCTCGCGGTTTATGTAGTAATAGGCCTTGGCCGTGAGCCGGGGCAGGAGGACGCTGTCGAAGGTCAGGCCCTTGGCCATGAAGAAAGTGGCGATCTTGGGGACGAGGTTGGTGAAAGAGCAGGTGACCTCGATCTTGCCGGCCTTCTCCCTGGTCGCGGCCTTCTCGACCGTGACGTCGCGCTCGGCCAGGCCCTCGGCGATGCCGTGGAGGAGGCGGTTGGTCGGGACGATGATGCCGATCCGCTCGTTCATGACCTGGCGGGACCGGACGACCTCGGCCAGGCGGTCCATCTCCCGGTCGAAGGAATCCGCGACGTAGCAGAGCGGCCGCTCCTTGACCCGCTGGGCGGCGCTGACCTGGGCCAGGAACTGGGCCCGCTTCTGGCCGTCCTCGATGAAATGGGCCGCGAGCTCGGCCACGTAGACGGCATTCCGGAAGGCGCCCAGGATCGTAATCTGCGGCGTCGTGACGTGGAGCCGATCGAAGATGAACCCGGCCTCGGCCCCGTCCTCGAAGATCTTCTGCTGGGGGTCGGCGAAGACCGTGACGTGGCGGGCGGCCTCGTGGATGATCTCGTAGGCCTCGGGGCTGAGGTCCTGGCCTTCGTCAACGAGGACGAACTCGAGCGCGTTCTGGAGGTCGCGCTTGCCGCGGATAAGGCCCAGGACCCGGCTGCGGATGGCCGGAAAGTCGATATCGCGGCCGTTGGGTTTGCGGGGCAGGCGCGCGCCGAAGTGCTTCTCGAAGAGATCCACGCACCAGAAGTCGAAAGTGCTCACCACGCGGTCGGGAAGATTGAGGAACTCGAGGCCCGAGCGGATGTATTCCTTGATGACGTTGGTGAAGACGAAGACCCGGTAACGCTCGGGCGGGATGCGGTAGGTTTCGGCGAGATGGGCGGCCCGGTGGACGAGGACCTGGGTCTTGCCCGAGCCGGCCATGCCGAGGACGACCCGGTTGACAAAGGGCGGGAGCTCGACGACGCGCGCCTGGTCGGGCGTCAGGTCTTGGCGGGGGATGAGCCAGGTGATCATCAGGACGCTTTCCCTTTGGGCTTGCGGCGGGCTTTGGCTATTGCTGCGGCGCCTGATTCACCAGCGGG
>Ga0315293_10002959_pt1 | contig 16360 bp, 15 predicted proteins | sample YL17G13_20_MG_FD_203071 | JGI IMG/M metagenome (GOLD analysis project Ga0315293, IMG submission 203071) | Sediment microbial communities from Yellowstone Lake, YNP, Wyoming, USA - YL17G13_20 | ecosystem: Environmental > Aquatic > Freshwater > Lake > Sediment | place: USA: Wyoming | collected...
TGAACTACGTGGATACCGAACCCGAAGCCAGGGCGTACCTGGACCGCTTCGGCATCACCTATCCCAACGGACCCGACCTGGGGACGCGCATCTCGCAGGCCTTCCGCATCCGTGGCGTCCCGGAGACTTACATCCTCGGGCCGGATGGACGTCTGGCGCACGTCAAGATCGGTCCATACACGTCGCTGGACGAGATCGCTGAGGCAATCCAAGCCGCGCAGGCGCCGTAGTCGAGGTTCCCGCGGTCACGAAGGCCCGGTAGTTCGCGTCCGGCGCAACCGGCATACTGGAAACACATCATGGACCTTGGCTCTATTCTGATCATCATCGGCTTGACCCTTCTGGTGGTTGCGTTCCTCGCCCGCCCGCTCGTCGAGCGGCGGGCGTCGCTGGTGACGAGCGAGGAGCACCAGCTCTCCGCGCTGCAGGCCGAACGCGACAAGATCCTGACCATGATCCGCGAGATCGAGATGGATCATGCCATGGGCAAGATCCGGCCCGAGGACTTCCAGTTGCAGCGGGCGGCGCTCGTGGCGCGGGGCTCATCCGTGCTTCGGGAGATCGATGCCCGCGCGGGCGCCCCGGCTGCCGAGCCGCCCGAGGCTGACTTGGACGTCGCCATCGAGGCCGCCATCGCCGCCCGCCGCAGCAAGCCGGCGGCGGGGACAGGGGCGTTCTGCACGCGCTGCGGGCAGGGCCTGCAAACCGGCGACAAGTTCTGTGCCCGCTGCGGGGCACCCGTCCCGCAGGAGGCCAAGGCGTGAAGCTACGGCTGGCGATCCTGCTCGCACTCTCCTTGTTCCTGGCCGGCTGCACGTTGGCCGGCGACATTACACCTCCGCCCGGCCTGGCAACGGCCCAGGCTGGCGAGCCGCTGCCCGCCACGATCGCTGCGCCGGCAGCAACCGACGCCACATCAGCACCCGTCGCCACGCAGCCATCGGCCGTCACTGCTCCTACCGGAGTGGATCCGGCGCGCGGCCAGCCGATCTGGCTCGAGAAGTGCGCGCCATGTCATGGCGCCACGGGCCAGAGCGACGGGACCATGGCCTCCAACCTGCCCAGCCCTCCGCCCCAATTGGGTGACCCGACAGTAGGACGCGACGCCCGCCCGGCGGACTGGTATGACGCTGTCACCACAGGCAGGATGGACAAGCTCATGCCGGCCTTCGCCAGTCTGAGCGATGCGGACCGGTGGAACGTCGTCGCCTATGCCCTGACGCTAAGCGGCGGGGCCGTCGATCTCGCCAAGGGCGAGGCGCTGTACGCCGACAACGGCTGCGCCGCCTGCCATGGCGACGCGCTAGCTGGCGCCGGCGCCGGGCCCAGCTTCCTGATCCCGGGGCTGGTCGAGCGGCGCTCGTTGACCGACCTTGCCCTGGCGATCCGCGCTGGATCCCCGCCGGCGATGCAGGCCTTCGCCGGTCAACTGACGGATGACGAGATCTGGGCGCTGGCCGGCTACGTTCGTTGGCTGAGATGGAACAGCGTGTCGGCACAGGCGCCGGCCACGCAAGCGGTGGCCGTCAACGGCGTCATTCGGGGTCAGGTCACGAATGGCACGCCGGGAGGCTCGCTGCCCGACGGCATGGAGGTCACGCTCGCCGGGTTTGACGGGGATGCTGAGGCCTACAGCGAGACGGTCGGCCTCTCGAGCGATGGGAGCTTCGAGTTCACCGATGTCCCCGCCGTAGCAGGGCGCATCTACGGCGCCACCGTGTCCTACGGCGATGTCCTGTACTTCTCACAAGGCGCGCACCTGACCGGTGACGCAAAGCCCCTGGACCTGTCGATCACCGTCTTCGAGACAACGACCGACCCATCCGGCCTACGCGTGGAACGCCTGCACATCCTGTTCGACTTCTCCATCCCGGACATGGTGCAGGTGCTGGAGCTGTGGGTGCTCTCGAACGAGTCCGACCGGTCCGTTGTGGCCGCACCGCAGCGCGGGTCGGTCGAGGTGACGCTGCCCGAAGGGGCGACGGAGCTGGCGTTCGAGGATGGATCGGTCGGTGATCGCTATATCCTGACGGGTTCCGGATTCGGGGACACGCAGCCGATCGTCCCGGGGAACGCGACCTCGCAGTTCATCTTCAGCTACCGCCTGCCATATGACGGGCGATTGGCTTTCCGGCAGCCGACGAACTACGCCGTCACTGCCGCAGTCGTCCTGCTGCCGTCAGAAGGCGTGACAGCCAAGGGGACCGGCCTCCAGGACCTGGGAGTGCAGCAGATGGGCGGGCAGGCGGTGCACAACTACGCCGCCGGAGCCATCGCAGCCGGGTCATCGCTGGAGATCGATGTTGCTGGCAAACCTGCATCGACCGCGGCCGGCGGCGCCTCGAGTGGATGGACGAACGCGGCCATCGGCCTGGGCGTGCTGGGCGGCCTGCTGATCATCGCCGGGCTGTGGTGGTTCCGGCCGAGCGCCGCGAGGGGGCGGCGCGCGGCGCGCCCCTCGGGCGAGGATGAAGCCGACCGCCTGCTGGGCAAGATCGCGGAACTGGATGATGCGTTCGCGGCCGGGAAGATGGATGAACCGGCCTACCGAGCCCGGCGCGAGGATCTCAAGCGCGCGCTGCGAGACCGGATGCGCTGACCTGTGATCGAAGTCCGTCGGCTGGTCAAGAACTTCGGACTCAAGCCAGTGCTGCGCGGGCTCGACTTCCGCGCCGAGCCGGGTGAGTTTGTGGCTCTGCTTGGTCCTAACGGCGCCGGCAAGACGACGATGCTGCGCATCCTGGCCACGCTTTCCCGCCCGACGATGGGCGAGGTGCGCGTGGCAGGCTACGTTTTGCCCGGGCAGGCATCTGCCGTCCGCCGCCTGCTGGGTGTCGTCTCCCACCAGCCGCTGCTGTACGGCGATCTGACGGCCGAGGAAAACCTGCGCTTCTACGCCCGTATGTACGGCCTGAGCGACGGGGCTCGCAGAGCGGTGGAGGCATTGCAGTCCGTTGGCCTGGGGCCGCGGCGCCGCGACCTCGTGCGCCAGTTCTCGCGCGGCATGCAGCAGCGCCTGGCCATCGGGCGGGCTCTGTTGCACGACCCCCAGGTGATGCTGCTCGACGAGCCGTATACGGGTCTCGACCAGGACGCCAGCAGCATGTTGGACGACGTCTTGCGCCGGGTGGCCGTTGCCGGCCGGACCGTAGTAATGACGTCGCATGACCTGCCGCGAGCCGCCGACCTGGCGACGCGCATCGACGTCCTTTCCCGGGGCGTCATCGCCGCCAGCGTCCCGCAGACTGAGATCACGCCCGCCGGGCTGATCGATCTGTACCGGCAGGTGACGCGTGACTAGCGGCGGCGTCCTCCCCCTGACTACAGGTGAGCGGGCACGCGGCTACCTACGCGCCGTGGGTGCGGTGGTGTGGAAGGACCTGGCGGCGGAGCTGCGCAGCCGCGAGCTGCTCAGCGCCATGCTGGTCTTCGCCTTGCTCGTCATCCTGATCTTCAACTTCGCCCTTGAGCTGGACATCGCCACGCGCCAGACGGTCACCTCCGGTGTGCTGTGGGTAACCTTTGCCTTCGCCGGGACGCTGGGGCTCAACCGGTCGATGGCCGTCGAGCGCGACCGCGGCTGCCTGGACGGATTGCTGCTGGCGCCCGTGGACCGCAGCGCGCTGTACTTCGGCAAGAGCATCGGCAACCTGGCCTTCATGCTGATCGTCGAGGCGATCGTCCTGCCGGCCTACAGCATCCTGTACAACGTCAACTTGTTCCGCCTCGGGCTGGTGGTCGTGGTTATGTTGGGTTCGATCGGCTACGCCGCCGTCGGGACGCTCCTGGCGTCGATGGCCGTCCAGGCCCGCACCCGCGACGTCCTGCTGCCGATCTTGCTGTTCCCTGTCATCCTGCCCGTGCTGATCTCAGCCGTCAAGGCAACCAACGCCGTGCTCCTGGGGCTCGAGGCGGCCGAGTTGTGGCCGTGGCTCAATCTGCTGATCGCCTACGACGTGATCTTCACCGCCGTGGCGTTCATGCTGTTTGACTTCGTCGTCGAAGAATAGATCGCCGGGCGGTCCCACCTCGCTGGGTGAGAACGGCCGCCAGGCCTGACCGAAGGAGAGAGGACATGCAGCCGATGCCGAGAGCGCTCAAAGTGCTCACCTGGGTCTCCGCCGGCCTGTTTGCGGTGGCCCTGCTGATGACGCTGTTCTATGCGCCGCGCGAGGCCGTGATGGGCGACGTCCAGCGCGTGTTCTACTTCCACGTCGCCTCCGGCTGGGTGGGGGCGCTGGCCTTCCTGGTCGCCGCCGGGGCCGGCGTGATCTACCTGCTGCACGGCAGCCGGCGCTGGGATGCCGTCGGCCTGGCGTCGGTCGAGATCGGACTCGCCTTCACGCTGGCCAACCTGATCAGCGGCTCGGTGTGGGCACGCCCGATCTGGAACACGTGGTGGACCTGGGACCCGCGCCTGGTGACGGCCAGCGTGATGGAGTTGGTCTACATCGCCTACCTGCTGCTGCGCCAGGGTCTGGAGGATCCGGACCGCCGGGCGCGCTTCGGTGCCGTGTATGCCATCGTGGGGTTCCTCAGCGTGCCGCTGACCTTCCTGTCGATCCGCATCTTCCGCACCATCCACCCCGTGGTTGTCGGCAACAACGACCCGACGGCGCAGGGTGCGTTCGACATGACGCCGCCGATGCTGCAGACATTCCTGTTCAGCCTGTTCGTGTTCACCGTGGTCTATATCGCACTGCTGTGGCACCGTGTGCGCATGCAGGCGTTGGCCGAGGCGGTGGAACAGCGCAAGATGAAGCTGCTCTCGGCCTAGCCGGCCGGGCGCAGACATCAAGGAGCATTGACCATGGCTCTCGAAGGACCGGCTCAGACGTTCAACTACATGCTGCTCGGCTATGGTGTCATTCTGGGATGTATCGGTGTGCTGCTGATCAGCATGCTGGCGCGCTACCGCGCTCTCCACCGCGACCTGCGCATGCTGGATGAACTGGAGGCGCAGGCCAAACGCTAGGCGAGGATGCCATCGCGGCTCGACCTGGGGAACACAAGTGGGGGCGCATCCTTTGCGCCCCCACTTCGCGTTCGGGACCGCACCTTGGGCATCGACGGGGAGTGGCCCGGTGCCCTGGCGATTGTGCCGCATGCAAGGTGCGCGGGACGGGGCGGATGCGAGGCATGGGACGTGGGCTGGAGGGACGGTCTCCGGGCGGCGCAGTGCGCGCAGATACTTGAGGATGCGCTGACTAGAGGATAGGTGACATGGCGACGACGATCGCCACATCGGTGAGGGCCCAGATCCACAAGGCGGTGTAGAAGCCACGGTGTTCGTAGGTGCGCTCCGAAGTTGTGGATCGGCGCAGCCAGCCAAGCAGGAGCACGTACCACAGCGCCAGCGCGGCCATCAGAAGGATCGAACGCCAGGTGCGGAAGTGCGCCCAGGCTTCACCCAGGAACAGGACAGACGCCAGACTGACGGCCCCCAGCGAGAAGAGGATGGCGTTGCGTTTGCCGAGAGACAGGGCGAGGGTCGAGTCGCCGCGCGACCGGTCTTCGTCCATCTGATAGATCTGGGTCAATGGGTAGAACCCGGCAAACAGGAAGAAGAACCCGCAGGCGACGGTCACGATCGGTGGGGCCACGGGCTGGCCAAGCGCCGCCCATCCGGCGAAGACCGTGAGGCTGCCGAAGCCGGCTGAGTTGATCAGCACATCAAATCCGGCGCGCGCCTTGGCCCGGATCGGCGGGACCGAGTACAGGAGCGACATCGCCAGACACAGGCTGTAGGCCGCCAGGAACATCCCCCCCAGCGTGGCGGCCAATGCCCAGCCGGCAAGGAGAAAGGCCAGCGAAAAGGCCAGCAGGTGGCGCGGCACCGGCGGAGGGTTGTCGAGGTAGCCGATGTCGCCATCATCCCGGTCGAAGACCGAGTTGATGGCCAGCGTGCCGCCGTTTCCCAGGATCCCCCAGACCACGGCGCCCAGCAGCCAGCGGCGCAGGCTGTCGGCGGGGAACCCCGGGCCGACGGCCAGGAGGGCTCCCACGCTCATGTGCGCCGCCACGATCGGCCATGCCCTGGGCCGCAGGTGTAGCAGATAGGGCAACCATCCGGCCGGCAGGATCCGCTCGAGGCGGGCCCGCAGGCTCAACTCGTTGGTCACTTGAACTTCCCAAAGATTGCTAAGCGTAGCGTTGATCTTCTACCGACACAACCCTCCAGCAGGCGGAAAGATGCGTGGCCATTGTCTGGCCCGGGGTTGTTGGCCGGCCCGGCGAGCCACCACGCAGGCCGGGCAAGGGCGGTGGAGCGATCCACCTGGTGGTCTGGAGTGACAGGGGCACACAGGCGCCCTGTGCGAAGGGATTTCGTTGGGTTCGCAGGCAGCACATCGATGACGCCCGTCGCTTGTCGAAGCATACCAGCCCGCCCGCAATCCGTTGCGGGATGGGTGTCAACCCTCCCCGTCGTGCTGCATTCGTCGCCCTATGTGATCCCCCAATCCGGGCAATGCTGGCCTCTCCACCACCACCCGCGCGCTGACACGAACCGTGGGGTTCCTTCGGATCGGAGCCTGCCAAGACGGACATCGTCTGCAAGGTCATCGAACGGATCGGGACGTTGCCGACCTCGTGGGAGAGAGCGGCGGCCGCGGCGAAGGGAAGAAGCCGCCTTGCCCAGCGCTCGGTACGTCGAACCTCGGCCGCATGTAGATGCGGTCCCCACGAGATAGCTCAGCCGGTACATATCAAGAGACCTTTGACCCGATTGGGGTGGGTTACCGCTGTGAGCGTCATTCCTTGCGGCTGCTTCTCGTTTGACCTATAGCACCGAACGGCTGTATCGTGATGGGTAGTGGGGACCCCCGCGCTTCTCTCCGCATGCGAAAGGGACTTGCCATGACCACGTGCAGCACAGCCTGGTCGCGTGGGAAGACAACCTTCGTGACGTTCGTCGCCGTGTTGTCCGCCATCTCGCTTTCCTGCAACGCGCTCTCGGGCCTGCTGCCGACGGCTGGCGAGGAAGCCGGGGAGCAGGGTGCGGGGCAAGGTGCAGTTCCACTGGAGGCAGGCAAGGCCCCTGCCGTGATGGGATTCGTGCTCGACCCGGACGGTGCGCCGGTGGCGTTTGCCGCCGTAGGTGATGAGATCACCGACCGCAACGGGATCGTATCCGGCGACCTGCCCGCCAGCGCCAGCGGCTGGCTTGAGGTGAAGACACTCGGGTCTGCGACAGGTTATGCAATGCCGGGGGACCCGATCGGGGAGACTGGGTTCTTTGAGACTCGGCTCACTCCCTTTGATGCCTTCATGCATCTCGCATCAGAAGAGGAGGTCGTGTTCACGCTGGGCGACGTCGCGCAGCCCGTGGCAGAGGTCAGCATCCCAGCCGGGGCGGTGTCGACGCTGCCGGCCTTTGTGGAGGCCGCGACGTACGATCTGGTCGATGTCGGCCCGTATCTGGCAGAGCTCAGCAGCGGCGAACAGATGGATCTGGAGTTCGCTCTTGCGGTGGAGGCCTCATCCGATAGTGGCGATCGCATAGCGCTGGCCGCCGGCGAGTCGATCTCGGTTAGGATATTCCCCAATCCGACACTGCCAGCCTCGCCTGCATTGGCTGTCTTCGATGCACAGACAGGTGTCTGGCAAGTCCACGAGGGTGCTTGCGCGCCGGCAGAGGGGGGAGGCGAGGTGTGCACCGTACCTCAGTTCGCACCGCTGATCGGACTGTTTGGGCCCCACGTGGACTCCACATCGGCTTTGCCGTCCGATGCTGAAGCCTTGGCGTCGATGAGTCCAGCGGGAAAGGGGCTGTACCGGCCGACTCCCGCCGGCGAGGACCAGGCGTATCAGGTGGCCATGATCGAGGTGGCGATTTGGGTCGAGGCCGGGCAGATGGAGGTTGAGGTAACAGGGATGGTGAGTCCGGAGTGGGAAGCAGGGATGACGAGTCGGCTCGAGAAGCTGGCCGATGCGGCTGAAGCGTACGCCGCCATTCACCCGGACGCCTCAGGGATTTCGCATCTCCTGGCCGCGGCCGACCCGGCAATGACCACCGACAACCAGCCCATCGCAGACAGGCTCTTAGAGAAGGCGAAGGCAACCGCCGAGAGCATGGCCGATGAGCTGCTGAAGGAGAGCGACTGCGGCCGTACCGTGGAGATGGCGAAGATGTACGACTTGTTGACCAGCCTGGGCTCCTTGGCAAAGGCCGAGGCGATGCTGCAGAAGATCCAGAGCATGGGAGAGTGCGACCAGTGGATTGGCCACATCAGGGTCGACTTCAACCTCACCAGCAGCAATCCCGGGCTCGATAAGTGGACAAAGGAAACGGGACCGATCACCTGGTTTGAAGACCACGTGGTAGAGATGACGACGAATGTTTCGACCTTGGTCCTGAGGGGTGAGGACACGGTGAAGCTCAACTTCGGCGAGGTCCGGTATGGATACTACGACAGGTACGGCTGCCACAACTACCTGACCCATGCTGGCCAGGGCGGCAGCGTCGTCCTCAAGTTCGACGGTCGATACGATGGATACACCTTTACGGTCGGCGACTTGCAGCCCGAGGGTGGGTCTGCGAGCATCACCTATGGCGGGCATGGGGAGCGGTGGGATAGCGAGAAGGAAGAATGTGTCGAGATCAGGGACGCGACCGCTTCGGCGCCGAACTACACATCCGTGCTGAGCCACGGCTTCCCCCCGGGGGGGTCGCCACCTATCACGATCCAGGAGATTCTCAACCAGGCCGGGACCGACATCGAGTTCAATGGAGGCGAGACGATCAGCAACGATGCCTTCGAGCTTGGCATCTTCCCGACTCAAGAGGGATCTATCAGATGGTTCTTCCGGCACACACAGAGGTACCTGCCTGTGAAGAAGTAACCTTCACTTGGGATCCCGCCGGCGGGGCCTCCGCAGGCAAGTTGGCTGACTATGGGGCGCCATATCCGGGACGAGATGGCCGCCCGGGCCCGCAGGTGAGCATGTTGTGGGTGCGCCGATTGCCCTAACATGATGAGGACCGTATAGTCCCACAAGAGGAGAGCTTGCCATGACAGAAAGCGTCTACAAGGTCGTCGAACTCGTTGGCACGTCGCCGGACTCATGGGAGAAGGCGGCCGCCGCGGCAGTGAGCCTTGCCGCGAAATCGCTGCGCGACCTGCGCATCGCCGAGGTCGTCGAACTGGACCTGCAGATCGAGGACGGCAAGATCCGGGCGTTCCGGACGAAGCTCAAGGTGTCGTTCAAGTACGAAAGCGGCGACTAGACGGCCCAGACGGCGCGACGCAACACGCCTGGCCGGGCATCACGCCGGTCAGCCGGCCGTCGAGACGGCCTCCAAATCGCTGAAGGACCTGCGCGTGGCCGAGGTCGTCGAGCTGGACATGCAGATCGAGGAAGGCAAGGTGCATGCCTATCGGCCAAGGTGAAGCTGTCCTTCAAGTACCTGTCGGAGGACTGACTCCTGCGGCCAGGGGCTGGCCCTGGCGCAAGCTGCTTGCCAGACCGCTAGGCCGGAGGCCGCGGAAGCGCGGCCACATATTCGCGCCGACGCAAGCCAGGCAAGACCCTGGCACGATCCCCTTTTGGCCTGTGGAACGAGTACAGCAACTGTGCTGTGGCAGACCGCCTGCGCGGCATGCGCCAGCGACCTGACCGAGTGCTGAGCGCCGAGCGTGGGTCGGCTGGCTACACCTCGTGGAACGCCAGCCCGACGACGCCCGGCCCGCCGTGCACCGCCAGCGACGGCACCAGGTCCTCCAGCAGGATCTCCTCGCAATTCAGCCGCGCGGTGACCATCGAGAGCAGCTCCTGCCCCTCCTCAGGCGCGCGGGCGTGAATCACGCCCATGCGGATGGGCGACGACCCAACGGCTGCCTCGGCCAGGGACAGCAGGCGCTCGAGCGCCTTACCTCGTGTGCGCACGTTCTCACGCGCCTCCAGCATGCCGTCCTTCAGGATGATGATCGGCTTGACGTTCAGCAACGACGCCAGCGCGCCCTGAAGCTTCCCCACCCGACCGCTCATCTGCAGGTACTTCAGCGTGGCCGGGGTCAGGTATAGGTGACTGTGCCTGCGAATCGTCGTCAGCCGCTGCAGGATGGCCGAGCGGGAGCGTCCGGCCTGCGAAAGGCGCGCCGCCTCGAGGACCATCCAGCCCGTCCCCAGCGAGATGCTGGCCGAGTCGAACACCTCTACATCCGCCTCCGGGACCATCGAACGGGCGAGCACGGCCGACTGGTAGGTGCCGCTGTGCTTGCTGGTCAGCGTGATCACCAACACGGGGGCGTGCGATTGTGCCGCCTGACGGTACTGCTCGGCGAACCAGGCCGGTGAGGGTTGCGAGGTGGTCGGGATGGTTCCGGTTTCCTCGATCTTTCGGTAGAACAGATCCCGGTCGATGGTGACGAACTCATCGTAGCTCTGCTCGCCGAACTGGATGGCGATCGGTCCGACCGGGATCTTGTAGCGCTGGAGAAGCTCGGGCGGCAAGTTGCACGTGGTGTCGCCGATGATCTTGAGCATGCTTCCTCCCGTGGCGAAGAGCGTGGGAGCCAAGGGCGCAGCGTGCGCACACCGGCCCTGACATTTCGAACCCCGGCATACGCCGGTCGATGCGGTCCTCGATGGAGTGCGCCTGGTGTGAGGTGCCCACCTGCCCGGCGCCCGCTACAATCGACAAGCAGGCGGATACCCCGAGATGGGTGGAGCAGGCGCGCGGCCATCGCCAAAGCTACTTGGGCAGCCGTCCGGTGATGCCCTTCACCCAACGGTGGGCACGGTGGCCGAATCCGGCAGGCTCGGCGAACATCAGAATGCATTCGCCGGCGACGACGGTCATGCCTTTCGACTCGGCCAGCTTGATGGCGGCCTGGGATTCGGCGCCCTGCTGGAGCCACACACGCCGGATCCCGGCGGCCGCGGCCTCGCCCACCACGCGTTCGGCCTGGCTTGGCGGGACGATGACCAACACCCCGCCTACAGGCGCCTGCAAGGCGGCCAGGCTCCTGGCGCAGCGGTCACCTTCGAGCATCTCGGCCTGCGGATGCACCGGCACCAGCCGGTAGCCCTTGGCCTTCAGTTCGCGGTAGGCCGTGTTGCCGAACTTCTTGCCGCTCCGCGAAACGCCGACAACCGCCAGCGATCGCTGGTTCACGAAGTCCATGACAGCAGCCTTGGTCGTCATCCGGATCCTCACTTCGCCCGCGCCGGCCGGCACGGGGCCATCCAAATGCGACCGCCGGCGTCAGGAGGCCAGCAGCCGATCCAGTGCGGCGTGCGACTGCGCCTCTACCTGCGCATGCAAGCTCCGGCCGTGGGCATCCATGGTGACCACCGCCGGAAAGCCGAGCACCTCGATCACCCACAACGCCTCGGGTACGCCGAATTCGAGCTTGTGGACGTCGAGAACGCGGGTCACCGTCTTGGCGATCAGCGTGGCCGCGCCGCCGATGGCGTGCAGGTAGACGGCCGGGGCCGACTGGCAGGCCGCCAGGGTGCGGGCACCCATGCCGCCTTTGCCGATCACGGCCCTCACTCCAAAATGCTCCAGGACATCCGCCTGGTAAGGTTCCTCCCGTGTGCTGGTGGTGGGACCGGCGGCGACGAAGCGGTACTGCTTCGTATCCAGCCCGGCGACGACGGGGCCGCAGTGGTAGATGGCGCCGCCGGACAGCAGTGGTCGCAGCGCCTCGATCGTGGCCAGGTCGTCCCCCTGCGGAGCGCGGGTCTTGCGGATGAAGGTCTCGACCAGCCACTTGTGCGCCGCGTCGCGGCCGGTGACCATCACACCGTGCAGCGATACCGGATCACCGACCTTCAGATCGCGCACGGCGGAATCGCTCAGCGGCAGCGTCAGATCGATCATGGCTCGCTCCGGTCGGCGTAGCGGACGCTGTCCCCGGCGACGATCATCCGCCGCCGGCGGTGGGCCCAGCACATGTAGGATACGGAGACGAAGAAGCTGGCTGGCAGCCGGTGCATGCCGCGCGCCTTGACGCCGAGCACGGTGGTCTGGCCGCCGAAGCCCATCGGCCCGATGCCCAGCTCGTTGGCCTCCCGCACCAGCCGCGCCTCCAGTTCCGCCAGCGCCGGATCCGGGTTCACGTCATCCAGAGGGCGCAGCAGCGCCTCCTTCGAAGCCAGGTACGACGAGCCGCGATCGCCTCCGACGGCGATGCCCAGCACGCCGGGTGCGCAGCCCTGCCCCTGTGCCTGATGAACGGCGTCGAGCGCCACGCGCCGCACGCCCTCCAGGTCACGTCCTGCCCCGAGAGCGGCGTGGGGCAGGGAGTACTGCGCGCCGACGTTCTCGCATCCCCCGCCCTTCAGCATCAGGTCGACCGTGAGCGTCTCCCCTTCCACCTCCTCGAAGTGGATGGTCGGGAAGGCGTCGTCGCCCAGGTTGTCGCCGCTGTTCTTGCCGCTCAGGGAGTCGACGGCGTTCGGCCGCAGGTAGGCGCGAGCCGTCGCCTGGGCGACCGCCTTTCGGATCTGCAGGCGCAGCTCACGCGTGCTCCAGCCGGCAGGGTGTCGGACGGTGAAGATCGGCGTGCCGGTGTCCTGGCAGATGGGCGAGGAATCGCGCCGCGCCAGAGCCACGTTCTCGAGGATGCTGTCGAGCGCGTTGCGAGCCGCCGATCCCGGCGCCTCGCCCCGGCGCGCCTGGACCAGAGCCTTCTCCACGTCCGGCGGAAGGTCGGTGGACGTGCGGCGGATCAGCTCGAGGAAGTCATCGGTCAGGTCGCGCATGCAGCCTCCGGCCCCGCCGCTCAGCCGGCATCCTGGCCGCGCCGCCCACCGAGGAAGGCAACGTACTCCTCGTAGTAGTTCACGGCGCGCCAGACATCCGGACGCAGGTGGGCAAACAGCATCGGGTCGGCACGATCATCACCCTCGGGCCACGTGTGGTGCAGGTAGCCCTGGGCCCACATCTCGGGCAGGTAGCGCAGGATCAGCGGCCAGTACTCCTGTTCGCGGTCGACGGGGACGAGCGCCACGACCGGCCCCTCGACGGAGACGTAGCGGTAGGGCGGCATCTCGTCTTGGACACACAGCGAGGCGCGCGGCAGGCCGCGCAGCAGCAGCGTGCGCGGGTCGTCCGGTGTCACAAAGACGCGCACGTCTTCCCCGGGAGTGTAGGCATACCAGGCCGGCAAGCTGAGCGGCGCCTGCGTGTCCTGCGCCAGGCTGAAGATGCCGACGTGCATTCCGGCGAGGAACCCCTGGCGCTCGTCGTGCGTCATGGCTGGCGACAAATCGATCCTCACGCGGCCGCTGTTGATCGTCCTCCGGACCGCCACGCCGATTGTCATCCCGAATCCGCCGCAGGCCAAGGGTGCCCGCCGCAAGCTTCGCGCCGGGGGACTCGTGATACACTGCCGCGGCCATGGACCCCAAGTCGCTGGTCATCCTCGAGCTCCCCAAGGTGCTGGAGCGATTGGCGTCCTGCGCGGCCTTTTCGGCCTCCAAGGAACTGGCGCGTGGGCTGGCGCCGACGGCTGACCTGGATGAGGCCCGCCGGCGGCAGGCGGAGACGACCGAAGCGGCCCAGATGCTGTCGGTCAATGCCAGCCTGTCCATCGGCGGCGCCTATGACGTGCGCCCTCAAGTCACCCAGGCTTCGCGCGGCGCCGTGCTGGAACCCATTGAGCTGCTTGACCTCAAGTCGACGTTGATCGCTGCCCGCAGCTTGGTGCGCTTCTTCGAGAGGGCGATCGGCGCGCCGACGCTGGCCGCCGTCGCCGCCGGCCTGCAGCCTCCGCCAGGCGTGATCGACGCCATCTCGCAGACGCTGAACGAACGCGGGGATGTGCTCGACAGTGCCTCGCCCGCCCTGCGGGCGGTCCGGGCCGACCTGCGCGCGGCCCATGACCGACTGAACACCAAGCTGCAGCGCCTGATCACCGACCCCAAGGTCATCCCGATGCTGCAGGAGCCGATCATCACCCAGCGCGACGGCCGGTTTGTCGTCCCGCTGCGCGCCCAATTCAAGGGCCGCCTGCGTGCCATCGTCCACGACCAATCGGCCTCCGGGTCGACGCTGTTCATCGAGCCGCTGACCGTCGTCGACCTGAACAACCAGGTGCGCGAGCTCCTGCTGGCGGAGCGGGATGAGGTGCGCCGGATCCTGGCCGCCGTTTCTGCCCTCGCCGGCGAGCATGCTGCGGCCATCATCGGGACGGTCGAGGCGCTGGCCCACCTGGACCTGGCCTTCTCCAAGGCGCGCTATGCCGAGATCCTGCACGCCGCCGAGCCGTTGCTGAGTGCGCGCCAGCCGGGCAGGCCGGACCACCCCGGGTCAATCCTGCGCCTGAGGCGCGCCCGCCACCCGCTGCTCGACCCGCGCAGCGTGGTTCCCATCGACTTGATGCTCGACCCCGACACCTTCGTGCTGGTCATCACCGGCCCGAACACCGGCGGCAAGACCGTCAGCTTGAAGACAGCCGGGCTGCTGGCGCTCATGGCCCAGTGTGGTCTGCATGTGCCAGCCGAGTCCGGTTCGGAGCTGACGATCTTTGACTCGATCTATGCCGACATTGGCGATGAGCAATCGATCGAACAGTCGCTCTCGACCTTCTCGTCGCATATCACGACCATCATCCGGGTGCTGGGGGAGGCGGATGAGGCTTCGCTGGTCGTCCTGGATGAACTGGGAGCCGGGACCGATCCGCAGGAGGGATCGGCCCTGGCGCGCGCCATCCTGGGCACGCTCGTTGATCGGCGCATCACGACCCTGGTGGCGACGCACTACTCCGAGCTGAAAGCCTACGCGCAGACCACCCCGGGTGTGCGCAACGCCAGCATGGAGTTCAGCCTTGAGACGCTGCGGCCGACCTACCATCTGACCGTCGGCCTGCCGGGTCGTTCGAACGCGCTGGCGATCGCCGAGCGTCTGGGCCTGAGTCATCAGCTGATCGAACGGGCACGGGAACTGGTGTCCCCGGAGGATCTGCAAGCAGACCAGCTCCTGGACGAGATCCACCGCCAACGGGATGCCGAGCGCGTGGCGCGTCGGGAGGCCGAAGTTGTCCGCGCTCGCCTGCGCGACGAGGAAGCGCAGCTGGCCACCCGCTTGGAGGCCCTGGAAGACGAACGGCGGCAGGTGCTGGAGAGCGCGCGGCAGCAGGCGCAGGCCGAGCTGGAGATGCTGCGCGACGAGGTCGAGCAACTGCGACGCAGGTTGGCGGCTGCCGCCCAGCCGCTGCAGGTCGTCGAGAAGATCGAAGACGAACTGGACGAGCTCCAGGAGCAGACGGCCGAGCCGGTGGCGCGCGTGCTGCCGGCGCAGCCCCTGCGCGCTCCGCTGCATTTCCATCTGGGGCAGCGGGTCCTCCTGCCCGCGCTCCAGACGACGGGAGTCGTGACCGAGCTTGGCGGGGAGCAGGTCGAGGTGCAGATCGGCAGGCTGCGGGTGAGGGCGCGGCTGAGCGAGTTGGCGCTGCCGGGGGAGTCCGCCGACACCGGGTCCGAGGCGCCGCTACGAACGCGCGCCGCGCCGAGCGCCACACGCCGGGTGATGACCCCTGAACCCCCGCCCTTCGAGCTGGACCTGCGCGGCATGGTGGTGGATGAGGCGCTGGAGGAGCTGGAGCGGCGGCTGGATGCTGCCAGCTACGCTGGCCTGCCGTTCGTGCGCATCATCCACGGCAAGGGAACGGGCCGGCTGCGCCAGGCGATTCGCGAGGCCCTGCGGTCGAACCTCTACGCCGCCACCTTCCAGTCGGGCAGTGAGACGGAAGGCGGCGACGGCGTGACCGTCGTGCACCTCAAACAGACATAGGCGGCCTTCCCGACAGGGGGCCGCCCTGCAACACGTCCCCTCCCTATGAGTCCTCTGTCGTCAGCGGTCGATGCATGGGCCGCCGGATCAATGGGGTCGGTCATCACGGGTCGCCGCGCCGCTCGCCGAGCATCCAGCGCACGCCGTCTAGGCATCCTTCAGGCGCAGCGCGGCGGCATCCTCCACGAACTTGACCACGCTGGCGTAGTCGAGGTCACCGTACCCCGCCACGTTTGCGGCGGTGTACACCTGGTGGGCGATGGCGCTGGCGAACAGCGGCGTCTTGAGCTCGTGCGCCGCTTGCATGATCAAGTCGAAGTCCTTCTGCATGTACTTGAGCGCGAAGGCGGGCTCGAACTGCCTCTCGATCATCATCCGGCCCTTGTTCTTCAAGTGGGGCGAGCTGACGGCCGTCTCCCCGAGGATCTCGAGCATCTGGCGCGGGTCGAGCCCCGCCTGGCGCCCCAGCGTGAGCGTCTCGGCCACGGTCAGCACGGTCATGCCGATCATCAGGTTGATGACCATCTTCATGGCGCTGCCGGCGCCGTTGGGGCCGAGGTGGTGGACCTTTGCGCTGATCGCCCGCAGCACAGGCATCACCGCCTCGAGCGACGC
>Ga0315293_10002961_pt1 | contig 16355 bp, 20 predicted proteins | sample YL17G13_20_MG_FD_203071 | JGI IMG/M metagenome (GOLD analysis project Ga0315293, IMG submission 203071) | Sediment microbial communities from Yellowstone Lake, YNP, Wyoming, USA - YL17G13_20 | ecosystem: Environmental > Aquatic > Freshwater > Lake > Sediment | place: USA: Wyoming | collected...
AGTAGTTCCTGGAGCTGAGAATTGCAGGTCGTATAAAGATGCGATTCCGTCCTGTGCTCCATACTGCATCCACGATTCGCCAGTATATCTACAACGAACAAAACTCGTTCCAACATCAAATGTCTGTGCAACATCAACGGCGCTTGTTGACGGTCCGTACACACTCCAATTAGAACCAACTGATACTGAGCCGATATACCATGTTGAGCTTTGCAGATAGTGGTATGCTCCGCTCCACTGCCAGCGAATGAAATTCTGTGTTGTGACGGTCGAACTGCCCCAATAGCTCGAAAACGTGCAGGCGTCTGTGGCTACTTCCGGGCCGACTCGAATAAATGCGTAAACGGTCAAATTGTAGTTGTCCGTATAAAACGTGAGCGTCCCGCTGGCCCCAGCAGTGGTAGACTCAATTCGGAAACTGTTGACATCAGTTGAGTTTCCCGTCCATCTGACAGTCGCCGTGACATTCGCAATCAGCTGAACCAGAATTGAGCATCCGGTCATCCCGCCGCCGCCAGCTGATATCCAGCCGGTAGAGTTCTCAATGTAGGTTGTCCCGGCAGTATTGATTTCATAGATGAGACTGCGCGGAGACTCACAGTTGATGAAATTGCCATTCAGCGCGAGCAGTGTCCCGCTCCCACGCAAGTACACATCGTAGGTGTATGCAAAATCGAGACTGCAATTATATGGTCCTGCACCACCACGCCCGACAGTCAGAAGATTCGTAACTCGGATGTTTGAACCGAGCGTGACGTTGTAACCTGCACCCGTGAATACATTAAGTGTCAACTTATAAAACGATGCGATTGTCGTGGCGCATGAGAGTGTTCGGTTTGTACTGCCCGTCATTTGCACATCACTCGTGCCCCAATCCAGTGTTGCCCCGGCGGTGACCGCAAGATTTCCGACCGTGATACTGACCACCGACGCACCGGTAGAGAGTGTGGCTGACGCACCAGCCGCAAGTGAACCGACTGACAGTGCGTATCCGGCAGAGTTATACGTGCCGTTATTGTGCGTAAGTGCGCCGGTCATGGTCATCGTCGCGGCCTGTGTAATCGTTCCGGTAAAACCGGTAGTCGTAATTGAAAGAGGCGTTGCCGCAGCATTAATTGTACAGGTTCCCCCTCCGCTGTTCGCGTCGAAGAAGGAGTCGTCAGAAGTCGATGGAACGGACGCACCACCGGAACCACCGCTCGAAGTGCTCCACTTCGCGGTATCATTCCAGTTCCCAGTCCCACCAATTCTATATCTATTTGCCATCCACTACTCCACAGTATCAGGCTTTTGCTTCAACAGCTGCGATGAAAGCGTCCTTCACAGATTTGTCGAGAGCGTCGAAGTCCTTTTTCGTCAACTGTACCGTCATTCGATAAGCTCGATTCCCATCATCTCCGGCATCCTTCAGAGTTACAGTAAAGTTGTACGCAACTGATACTCGAATATCCTCAATGGATATATCGTACCTCGTTACATCAGTCAGCTCCTTCGCATCACCCAGAATCGCAGACTTGATTTCCGTTCCTGTTAACGCCATGGGGTCTCCTTAGATGTTAAAGCCACTCTTGTGCTATACCAGATTCACGTGCCAATGTCTGTAATGAATTGCACCAACATAAATTAGGTTGATATCTGATTGACGAAAATGCATTAACAACCACTGAACACAAACTTGACGGCCACGCAAACATCTCGATATCCATATGATCTTCAGGAATATGCTTCTGCTTATATGGTACATGTATGAAGCGAGGTTGTCCATTAGAAATTTTTGCTTTTAATTGTGCAAGTGTCGTTGGGTTTGGAATAATTACTGATCGATCCATCATGATAAAAAACAAGTACTTCTGTTCTGCCAACCTCTGTGCTATCTCAGCCAATATAAAACGAACCAATCCCTCGGACATTCTCTTATCAATATAATTGATTGGTCGTGAAACTGTTATAATCTCAACCTGCTCACTTTGATTTACAAGAGACGTCAGTGTGAATTGAGATATTGAATGACCATCTCCTAATGGAATCAGTATTGGAATGGCCGGCATTGCAACCTCTATCAGCGTCTGATTACAGGCATCATAAGATGAACATCAATGGTTGTTGCATTCACTGGTTGAGCAATAGGAAGCCAGAATGATGGTGCACCAGGAATCGCTTGTGTAATATCACCATCAGCATTAATGAAGATTCTCTTACCCATATCCCATGCCCAACTGGTATTTGATATTTGTCCAAACTTACGAACTGTCAGATATCCGCCAGATCCAGATGCATTCAGAGCAATACCAACAATACGATCGACATGATTCAGATTATTAATATCAGCAATGATGCCTTTGCCATCATTATCAAGAGCAACAACTTTAAATGGTTCTGGGAAAATCTCGGCAGCTACAATGGTCTCGGTCCCAAGAGACCCTGACTTCAGAGTAAATACACCACCAATCAACTCAAAATCATCTGAATTATACAAAAAGGTAATATGTTGATGTGTATCAACAATCAATGGGGCAGTCGCTGTTGCCGGCTTATGTCCAACATATTGTGGAGGAGATCCTGTGTGACCCTCTTCGTCTGGGCCCGGCAATGGAATATGGTCAATATCCATCCGGTATTCATCATCATCAGAATTCAGTTCCTCCATGGTGAGGATCTGGCTGATAATGTAATTCTGACGAGATAATGTGAATCTGTCTTTACTTAGATTAGGAAGCTTGGTTGTTTCGACATGTGCAATGACATATCGTTTAAAATCATCGCGATTGATAACAAGATCCTTTGGGCGCACCAGTGGGTAATTGCTCATTCTGGCACGTTTGGTATTCAGTACGTTCTCGCCCTCTTTTCCAAGGTCGCTTGAACGCGGATCAGAGTCATAGGAAAGCTGTATATAGATAGGCTGGTAGTATCCAACCAGAAATCCTGTTCCATTACAAGTCGGACAATGGGATTTTACACGTTGCTGACGCGCAGTCGACCAGCATTCAATACACCGTGTTCCTGTACTCTTACGCTTGATAATCAGGGTGGGTTCACCTAAGTAATTCTTGTACAACAATTCCTCGTTGTACTTGATCACTTCATGCATACCGTTCTTTAGATTTCCAACAAATACCATGTCAGAAAAGAACTGTATGTTTGGATGCACCTTGTTGATCGCTTTGATTTTATAGTACCGCTCGATGTTAAAATCGTATTGAATATACGGGTGTGTATAAGTCAGAGGCCCAATGGCGCCGTCAATAACAATTGGATTACCGTGCTCATCCTGCACAGCCATAAATGCTACTGCTGGATCGTTGCTCCAGTAGATCTCAAAATTAAAATCATCAACACTCTCGGGTGGGTTGTCAGAATAGACGTCCCACTCGATAAAGAAGTAGTTCTCTTTAGTCTTGATGACGTCTACTTTTGCAAATCTCATAGAAGTACCAGTGATAATTCTTTATAGTATACCATTCAAGCCGTATACAATTGATATGTTTTCCCGCCATCAACACTCTTCAGAAACTGTTCACGAGCAATTAACTTCACCATATCTGGTGATAGAATAGTTAATGGATCATTCCCAAAATGAACCCACTTACTGTTGGTCTTTGGATTCTCTTCGTATATAACTTGACCAAATTTTGTCTTGTTTTCTTTGGTCAGACGTACTGCCAGTTTAAATAAATCAAATGCCGTACAGCCATTGCCACTTGGCACACAATCAACTGCGCCAACTGAATACGCATAGTGTGGTCCAAAGATCTTATATTTCTTTGAGTTTGGATCCAGTGAAATTGGTATGCCATAATTATGGTCACTTGTTGCTGAAGGAGTATAACCATTATTGATCAAGCGAAGTGTGTCATCAATTGACCGGACGCCAGATGAAATAATTATTAATGAATTGATTGGCATATAACTTCGAACAATCTGTAGATTCAAAGCCAACGACTTGATCATTCGTTCAATCATGTAGCTTGATGGGAGCCAATCATGTGAAGAACCAAATGGTGCAAACTCATAGAAGAAGAAATGTTCAGATGCTTTTTTGTATGCCATATGATATTCCTCTATGATAATATACTCCATTTAACAACAAACGAGCACACTCTTTCGAATGTGCTCGTAGGTAAAAAAATGCTCTATCAATTAGTAAATCAGAGCTTTCCAGCCTTTACGAGCGCAATGATCTTGTCGATTGTTGCTTCATCATACAGTGGCTCGCCGTTCGGCCCAGTAGCGGTCGGCTGAATACTTTCTTCAGCAATGGGTTGCTGTTGCGGCTGTTGCTGCGTTTCTCCAGGAACCTTTCCAGCAGATGCGGGAGTGGCATTAACAGGTCCATTTGGAGGCGCTCCAGTCGGAACCGGCTCTGCAACGATCTGATTAGCAATCTCTTCCTCTGGTGTTGCTACAGCCGGTGCCGCAAGTTCTTCACCTACTGGCTGGGCTTCGCCATTGATCGGATTGCCATATTCATCAACCTCTCCTTCAGTAACAGGGGCTGCTTCCCCATTGGCTCCGTTTGCCATCTCGTTAGCAGCGTTCTGTGACACCGTAGCCGCTATCTGACCGGCAGTTCGTGCAATGAGGTCAATTGCCATTTGATCGCCCTGCATGGCCGCGTTGAACACGTCAGGACCGAGGAATGCCTGTGCCGCTCTTGCACCATAGTCTTCAGGGGTCTCTTCTGGCATAGGCTCTTCAACAACTTCGCCCTCTGGCTCAACCTGTGCTTCGCCTTCTGGTTGCTGACCTTCCTGTTTGTTGATGACTGGCTTCTCACCGTTTTCCGTTTCCTCTTCTTGGGAAGGAATCTGTTCATTAAATTGATCACCTTTGTCATCCGCCGTCTTAACCAACGACGCTAATTTCAACAGTAGTGGGCTCATGATTGTCTCCTACAGGATTGAATTTGGATACAGGGTAAGTTGATAATGCAGTCTGAGATATGGAGAAGAAGAATGACCCCATCCTGCATTTACATTCATTGATACTTTCAGTTGTGCCAACGCATGAATTTCAATATCAGCTCTACGCATCAACAGGTTCAAAATATCTGTGTATCGTTGCGCATCTTGAGCCTTAACAGTGATTCCACCATTGTTATACGTCAGATCGTTTCTGGCAGATAAAACAGAATTCGATATGAGTGCTTCAATAGTTGCCTGATGAATCAAGAGAGATGGTATTGGAAAATCACTTGCGCCAAATATAACTATAAATGGCGGAACGGCATTCAGAAAACCCAATGCCATCTCAAGATATATCTCAAGCATGTCGTCTTTGTTTTCCTCTTGGAAATTCAGAAGCCTGTTAAGCGCTTCATGATCCTTGAGGAACTTACGAAAGACTTCTTTATATTGGGTTACTGTCATTGCCATCGGATACCTTGTCTTTCTTTGGACGCCTACGCTTTAAATTGGCGTCATCAAGCTCAGGCTCGGTGTACGATTTACCACGCGAAGACATGGTTTCTGGTATCTCAACACTCTTCTTAACAGGCAAATCAGTGCTTGCTATAATACTCATATTCTTATTGTTTGAGACAAACTCAATCAATTCTGGATAATTACCATAATTGTGAATGCCTGGCTTGATTCTCACAATAATACCACGCACTCCCAACTGGGTTGGACCACCTTTATTTTCAATTATCATTGTATACCTCAGAGTTTGGTGAGAACATTGGCGTATCCGAGAGCCTTTGCTGTCTTCATCAATTCGTTGATCATTTCATCTTTGTTCATCTTCTTATTGATGTTAGATCCACGGATCACTTTGGCAACTTTCAGCAATTCAGATTTTGACTTATCGTTCAGTTTATCTTGCAGACGCTTCTTTAATTCAGCATCAGTAACCACCGGTTTCACAACTGCAGGCTTGGCGACAGGTTTTACTTCAACAGGTTTGGTAACTGGTTTTACTTCAACAGTTTTTACGACCGGCTTAACCTCAACGGGTTTGGTAACTGGTTTGGCAACGGGTTTCACTGCTACTGGAATTGGTGAAACAGGTGGAATGACCAATGTAACAGATGGAGCAACTGCTGGAGCTTTTGGGGCTTCTATTTTTGGTTTAACTTTTACAACCGTTTCAGGGGCTGGAACAATATGCATAATGTTTCCGCCAAGGAACCGTAGATCTCCATCATTCAACTCAATCGTTTGCCCAGGCGATAACCAAACGCTAATTCGATCTTTTACAACAAGCTTTCGAGAACCTGATTGATTGACATATGTCTTGATCATGACGTCTCCTTGTTATTATGGATTAACATCAGCATTTGCATTTGGATCCATAGGTAATGCTGGAGCATTAATCTCAAATGCCTTTTGATCAATAACTGTCAGCCGCTTGCTTTTTGATTCGAAGAATCGCATACTTCCTTTTGTATGTCGAATATCAGTCATGGAAAGATTGACCTCTGCACCAGGAGCAATCCTCGTCATGATCATATCCTTCGATACATAAACCGGGCTGTCAGCAATGTTAATGTAAATCATGTTTCCCCTAACCTTCTCTGAGTGTTGAAAAAAGGGCCCGGCCTATGCAGGCCAGGCCCTCTAACACAATCATATGTAACGACCTATTAGGTCGTCAGGCCAGCGTAATAATTCAGAACATTGGAACCAATCGTCGTACCATCGGCTGTCACTGTGGTCGCTGCACCCTGAAGGGTAAGCAGAGCACCAGAGTACACGTTGCCGATTCCCATACCAACCGATTCCTTGGTCTGCCACTCGATGAGACCAAACGTCGACTTGATTTCGAAGTTCGGATCGCCGAGCGCGAAGTTGTGGCCGAGGAAATCAGGTGTCGTGAACGCCCAGATGTGACCAATCGGAAGCACGTCGGTCTTGATTGTCTTGACGATCTTCGTACCATGCAACGTATCCGATGTGATCCCATTCAGCACACGGTCCTTACCGAAATCATCTCCGGCCCCGACCAGTGTGACTGCGGTCTCGAACGATTCCTGAGTCATGAGAAGGCATCCAACTTCCTTCTTCTTGTAATCAACCGACGGAGTTGCCGGCACACCACCAGCAAGTGTGTTCTTCAGCATCACAAGATCCTGGTGGGCGATATACAGAGACGCACTCGTATAGCCACGGACACCCTTTAGAGATGCAGCAAGGGCGGCACCAGCAAGACGCATGAACGTCTTGTCTTCAAGCTTCTCAAGGATCGGTACCGACTTGTCCTCGATGCGCTTGGTGATCTTGTACTGATAGGCACGAAGATCTTCCACTGTAATCTGGAAGCGACGTGTGGTGAAGTTGATGATCGGTATGATGTAACGTTCGCCTTTGATGTACTTGCCATCGGGCTCGCCGAGATTGTCCACGCCAACCGCTTCAGCGGACGGTTCGATATCACGAATGACATACAGCGAGTTGTCATTCACGTTGCGCTGACAATCGGCAGTCGTGATGGGCTCCTGAGGAAGGATGGCGCGAGAAAACGCCGATTCCATCAACTCAGTCTTCACATACTGACGTCCGGCTTCCTGGAGATCGGCCTGCCCGGAGATCGTTGCGATCTTCTCCAGAAACTGTTCGTTAAACTGGGCAGCAGTCAAGTCACCATTCATTGTGCTACTCCTTGATAAGTTGTTTATGAAACTCTATTAAAGCTATTATAACTGTATTATACAACTGTGCGAACCAAAATGCCAACTATTTTACACGGCAATCAATGCACTGGTTGGACGACTAAGCGCACGACGTTCTGAACCAGGCCCAGTATATCTTGGGATTGTAATCGTGTCCAAGATTCGACTATCTCGAACATACGGTTTTCTACGATCCTTAGCCTGTAAGATCGCCTTTCTCACATCGCCAACGTACGACTTTGATTGCTGCAACTTCTGAAGCATATTCTTACCAGGGGCTTTGGCGAGTTCTTTCTTTGCTGACCATTTCAGATTCATGCCAAAGCCACCCCAATCATCCAAATTTGGAAAACCAATATCGCCGGAACGGATTTTACGACTGGTTTTGTCCCATATTTGGGCCATATTTGCTGGATCGATTGTTTTCTTTAAGACCTTAACCAGTCGACCCTTGCCAACCAATGCACATTTTTGCATTTCATCTTCAAATGCACATTGTGCTAACTTCTGTAATATTTGATTGGTTGTCATAATGTTAAGCAGGGCCCTTTCGGGCCCCGCTTTTCATTCGTTCTGGTTACGGCTTGGTAACAGTTCTCGGAGACACGGTGAGATACGTCAGAATGTTGTTGACCGCATCGAATTCCTCGACGCGAGCAACAACTTCATAAGTACCATTCGCCACATCAGCAATCACTGCCAGTTTGCCCTCTTCGCCGGCGTCAGCCGACACAACCAGATCAAGACCAACAGCAACATTGGCGCTGTCAACATAGCCGGCAGTATCAACCTTGCAACGGACTCCCGGAGTCTCAACAGTCGTGATGCGACCGACTTCGATATCATGAGACTCGTACACATTTGACGACGCATTGCTGATCACAATGCGAGTGCCAAGAGCCGGAACGCCGGTACCAATATTGTCCAGCCCGCCGGTTGTAGTGATCTTCGCCCATATCCCAGGAACAGCAAGAAAGTTTGCAGCATCAATCTTGCGAGAGACACGGGTCATCTTCGACATCGGAGTCAGAATTTCAAGCATGTAATTCTCCTTCTAATAAGGGTATTTTTTCAGAGATACTTTTCTAGACACTGATTACACCGTCGAACATACCACGCTTCTCATGTCCGCTTGATGCATCACTGTCTTCAGAATCAAAAAACATGTTGCCGCTCTTTTTTCCCTTGATCATCGTCATGGCCTGCTTGACGACTTCAAGGTTTTCTTTCTTGAGTAATTCCGCGATCTTATCGCGTGTCTCACTCTTATCAAGCATGCCGTCTTCAAGCATCTCATCGATAATTGAGTGGATCTCTGCGAACTTCTCCAGATCACTCACTCTCTTATTCGCATCTTCAAGAGACTTGGCGGCTTCATCCAGTATCTCTGAAGCAAGCTTCATGATGCCTTGCGTAGCCTCATATGCTTCAGGCCTGTATGGAAGCGTGGCAAGCTTCTCCAGTGAATCAGAAGCCTTACGCACATCCTCCAGACTCAAGACTTTTGACGCTGTTTTTTCGACAGAGCGATCATGGTCGATAAACTCCATGATCACTCTGCCGATAGTTGTGTTCTTGAACATGTCAGCCCCGATTTGGTGGCTTACAGAAGACCTTTGCTTTTTAGGATCGCCACTGCATTCATCACTTCTTGATCCTGAGCATACTTTGCAACTTCAGGATCTGCCTGTTTACTCTGCCCGATTTCCTGTGCTGCAGCAATAAGGGCGCGAGCCTGTTCACGGCCATGCTCTTCAGCAGCTGCAGCATTCTTCTCGATGAACGCAAGCTCACGAGCCGCATTGATGATGTCACCACGCGACAGGTTCGCATTGTTCGCTATCTTCTCAAGACCATCAGTCTCTTCGACCGATGCGGTCTTCTGAAGACCAGTAACGCCGTTCTTGAAGTTGTAATTGGTGAGCATATCGTTTTCCTGCAGATACGCCACCGAATCCACAAACTCCTGCTGCGAAGCGATCTTCTGCAGTTCCGAATGGAAACTACGGGCAATCAGGGCACCGATCTTCTCGGCTTCCTTCTCGTCCGGCATCTCGGGACCTTCGGAAGACTCAGCACCACCACCCTCTTCAGCAGCAGCCGCAGCAGCAACTGGGTCTCTGCTGAACGTATTGGCGGTGGCTACGGTGCCATCAACCGCAGAAATGACAACACCCTGATTGGCCTTAATCGGAGGGGACATTTCGCCGGCAGCAGACTCTGCCAGATTACCACCAGCAATCGCAACCTGAGGATCCGTAACCGCAGCGGTCGACGCAACCACTTCTGGATTCGCCATCGCCATGATCGACTCTGCAGGCGCACGCTGACCTTCAACGGTCGGCGCTACGCTGGCAGTTGCAGCAGCGGCAGCCGCAGCTGTCGGAGCGGCAGGACCGGCGGCGGCAGACGCTGCCTCAACCGGATTGCCAACATCGAGTTCGGCTGCGAGCTTCGCTAGCAACTCTCCACCAATCTTCTTCTGACCAGCAGTCTTTTCATGGGACTGTTCTACGATGCCCATGAAACTTTCGAGCGTGTTTTTCCTTGACATGAGAAGCCTCCACACTTAGTTTGAGGATAGCTGTTATGTTTGTACAGCTGTGGTCTCATAAAACAATATACTTTGAATAATGACCAAATGCAATACGTATAAGTATGCCCTCCTTACTTGATCTTTAGCAACCCCTTTTTGATGGCATCACGAACAAGGACTTTTGCTTTGTCATACCCAAGCACACCACCGCCTACAGCAAGTCCGCTCAATATAGCGGCCTTTCTAGGTTCGGTTCCTGCTCCTGGAAAAAGAGGACGGCCGGTTTGGTACAGCGATTTCTGGTTATACGAATTCATAATGTATGAACCAGGAAGTACAACAGCCGATGTTAACAAACCAAGCCCTAACGCATTTGGAAGACTTCCGGTTTTTTGCATCTGACCTGTCAGACCGGTGTCTTGCAGAACGTTGGCGTATGCGGATGCTGGAGTATATAAGAGATCATCAGATGAAAGATCTCTTGATTTACTCATCAACCGCGCTAAAATACTACCGCCAATTAACACTTGAAGCCAAGGCTTTGAAGCAAACGTATCTGCCAATACCTTCGTTGAATAACCAGCTGCTCTGAGTTTCAGACCCATGTACAGCGCAGCAATGCCACCCAACGTTAACGCAAGGGGGCTGATATTTGATTGTGTAATCAGAGGCCCAGTCCCTTGCGCGTTCTGATGCCAATAGTTCGTTGTGAGATCGCCGGCATATGAAGCAGACTTGTCCATGACCTCATGGAATCGAGGCTCAAGGAATTCAGGATATGCGCTGCGATCTCTCACATATCCAACCAACATCCTGCTAATGCAATCGTCGAATCCGTTCGATCCTATTGGCAGATCGATGGGTTCGACTTCATCAGTATAATCAAAGATCTCATTATTCTTATCGAGCGCATCGGCAATATCGCTACTACCCATACTCACAAGAACAATTCTCTGGAATTCTCTCGGCTTAGGCTGAATACCCATACCAAGCATGGTAGACAATACGCGACTGAGTGGCGCAGCTTGTGCAATAGAATTGAGAACTGATGTATTGATCTCCGGCTCATCAGCCATAACGCGGAGATTTGTTACGTCAATCTTATCCTTCATTTTATTTGCAACCGCGACAACCTGGCCATCAAAATCCTGTAACGAATCAGGTCCACCAATTTTCTTATCGATTTCGCTCTTCTTACCGATCATAGATAGCTTATCGATATCGTTATCAGTAACACCATATGCATCTGCTATATCGATCGACGGAGTCACATGACCAACATGAGCTGCCTTACCAAGCACAAATGCAGTGCGCTCAGCACCAATGTACACTTCAGAGATATCAAAAAATTTAGGATGGTCATTGAACATCATAACCGCTGAACCTGGCAGTATCGTAATGCCGAGTTCGCGAGACCATCGATCTGCCATCTCTCTACTGACAATCTGTCTCAGGTAATTCTGGAGATGTATGCAGTACTCAGAGCGCGACTTGGCTTTGTTCTGACATATCGAGCAGCGGTCATACTTGACTTTACAATTATGACTAACTAATCCAGCGGCAACATATGATTCATCATCTTCAACTTCAAAATTATATGTCTGTATATCAGATGCTTCTCTTACTGACATATCCTTAATCGAATAAGAATATGATCCATCTTCATCAAATTTTATTGAAGTTGTTCCAGCTCTTTTTCTATCATATTTTATAATATGATCTAAATTATGTAATTTACGAGACGCAAATGGAATAAATTGTTCAGCATCATAATGAGATATATTAAGTGTATACTCTCTTGTATCATGGAAACTAAATCCAGATCCTGCTTTATGAGTAATTTTATATAACGAAGAAGCAATGCCACATGATATCAAAAGATCTCTTGCTTGTAATAGCAAATTAACATTACACGATGACCAGTGTATTCCTTTATTATCACAAAAACCATCACCACTCAACCATGCTCCCATAAAGGCTAATTTAACTTCATTTGATGATATAAATATTTCTGGAGGTATTTTTTTCTTAGATGCTAAATGACCAATATATTTTTCTAAAAATACAGAAAGTCTAGTAGAAAACACAGATACAACTAAACCATACTTACTATTCTGATGTGGTCTAATTGTACATGTTGTATTTGGAAAGTATTCATTAATTAATTTTGGTAATTCATTTGGTAAATCATCATCAATATGACATGAGAATTGAATATAAGCAGGTTTTCCATTGTTATATCCAAAATTTCCTTCTGCTAAATAATATCCCATTATTTTTGCTAAACCAATACTATCTATAGAGGCATATTCATATGGAGAATAAGTTACTGGTTGATATTTAATGCAATCGCCAATAGAAATATTTTCTGCATTTCCCCATTCATATTTTTGATCATTATATTCTTGACTATCTTTAAACGCTCTTTTTTTATTTGACTCTTTACGATTAAATATTTTTGCCATCATTGGATGATCGGCAGTTAATTCTAATGGTAAAGACAATCCCCTAAAATGAAAAGTATATAATTTTCCTGTATATTTTCTTCTATATACTTGTGTTACTCTTTTCCACTGAGCATTATGTGTAAATACAAGATCTCCAACTTTAATATCTTTAATTGCAACGTACCCATCAACCGTTAAAATTGGATAATCAGGATTAGTGAGACATCCCATACTTACGGCAACGGAAGTACCGTTTTCTATTGCCTCAATAGTATTAGCTCCACGATCGCGATAGATACCAACAACAAGTTCAACACGTTTGATGACAGGATTCCACGATGAGAAAACGACATCTCCAAACGACTTGTTTGGATCTTTGTTCACATGATGCTTGTATAGCTTGGCATAGTATTCAAATGTCTTATATCCATAATCGTTCGATGTACCCATATCTGTACGAAGAGAGACGTGTGTTAATCCCTCTTCTGGGAATGCATCGCCATTACGATTTGGTCCCCAGCCCTCATAGGAACCCAACGCATTGATGACAACATAATACAGTCGTGGATCTTTCTTCATCGACGATAGAAACTGCATGATCGTCGGAGAATAAAGACCGGAAGCAGTCTTAATCAGACCAGATGTTGGGAATGCGGGTATGATATGAGAACCATACTCGTCAATGGAATCGAATTCAATATATTTGATCATACTATCTTGGTTGCAGTTCTAGTCATTGTTCGAAGAATACCTTTTACACCGCCAAGTGATTTCAATATTGAACGTCCACCACGACCAGCAGCACGTCTGAGCAAAGTATTTGTAGTTCTTGCGGCAGTTGCCCCTTGAGTGCCAAAAGCTTTTTTTACTGCTGCACTAGCCTGTGCAACCGTTTGTTTGATTTGAGGCGCATACTTACTTCCAGCAACCCCAGCTGCTCCACCGGTTAAGAATCCACCAATGCCACCATGCATGAGTCCCCTTTTATATGCACCCTTGGCCATTTGCCCGGCAGCCTCTCCCATCTTCTTTGCCCCATACCGGTATCCAACATATCCAGCACCAGCAACACCGCCTGCCGCAAGAATTGGATTGACACCTCCACCACCTTCACTCTCTTCGATATATCTATCGTTATATCCAAGCTTCTGCATTTCATCATTGAATGCAGCTTGTGTAATAGTATTGAGATGTTGGATGCTCATGTGTCTCTCCTAAAGTAATGCTGGTTTTACTGGGATAAAGCGTTGTGGAATAGTTGGTGCTGGAACAGGATTGAGTTTCTTCTGCTCAGCAAGAATACCATTAAGTAATTCGACCTGTTTATCCATAATATGACGTTTGCGTTCATTCTCAACAATGTCATATGCATCATGCACACGATCAGACAGATCGAGAAGCTTGTTGGCGCCAATAATTCCCAGCGCACCACCGCCAATCACACCTATTGTAACTTTGGGATGGCGTCCAATAAACTGCAATCCACTCTTGGTTCCAGAATACAAGCCAGAGATGATGGTGCCTAATGCATCAGTCATCGGGCCAGCGTGTTTTGAAAGTTCAGTAGAGAAGTTCATGAATGTGCCATTTGATCTTGTGGTTTTCCTGGCATTCCAGATAAAGCCTTAGCACTTGCTGATGCTATATCAAATATCATTCCGCTATGAGGCTTGCGTTCAATCTGAGAAATATCCTGCACAAGTTTATGGTCAACACCACCCATCATCATCATCTTATGTACAAGGGCGCCAGCGACAAGCGGGTTGGAAGCAGCTTGCGGAGAATATGTTTTGACCACATCAAAATAGTCACGCATTTCTTCCGGATCATATTGCTGAAGCTGTGGAACCTTTTCACGCATTTCATCAAACGTATTTCGAATATCCACATTCTGAGCAATCTGATCATATAGTTCTTTTCCAAGTAATCCGGCCGCACCCACCGCGCCAACACCCATAGCAACTGGCTTGACACTTTTAAGAATCATCTCGACTATAGTTGGCTTTGGAAACATGATTTTACTTAATGCCGGCATTCCACTCACAGCATTTTGAACAGCCTTTTCCATGACTCGTTGTACTGGAGGAGCCATCGCGGCACCAAGCGGTGCTACTACAGCAGCTGTCCCGAGGGCACTCAACAACTTCTTTAATGTTCCCCCTGTTATAGGAGATGCAGAAAGCTTAACGAGTTCATCATATTCACTCTGTGTGATTTGCTTTTTATCAAGCAATCTCTGCGCGGCTTCTTTTATCATAGCAATCGCTCCTGATTACCTTCTGATGCGAGGAGAAATTCCGTATTTATACTCTGATGGAGGCCCAAGAACATACTTCTGCATACTTGTTGGTGTTTCAAGCTTTGCAGTATTGAGCATATCCTTTGTGGTCATTATAGCATCTGCACCATATATGGCAGCATTGATAGCCGGGCCAATCCAGCCTCTTTTTTCAAGCTCTCTATAAAAAGCACTGGTTCTCTGAGCCATTATTTCATCCCAAGTTCAAGAACAGCCGTACGATCAGCTTCTGATAACTCATCAAGACTCATACGTTGAGCAAGAATATTGTTCCGCAGACTTGTAGTATAATTACGTTTTGAACCATATGTTGGCTTACCAAGTCTAGTACCAAGATAATATGAGCCACCGATCAACCCGCCCTTGGTTGCTAATCCCCATACTTTTTCGCCAACAGAAGCGTTCTTTGGCGTCCGAGCAAGACCGCGTAAAATGGCCTTACCAAGATGTTTGCTGCCTTTGTATGTTGGTTTCAGAATGGATGATGCAAGTCTGCCAATACCCAGAGCTGATTTCTTTTCGAATGCATCAGTCGAATCTTTTCCAAGCCGGCGCGACTCCGTCAGATACAAGCGAATCGCATCCTGTGTATCCTTTGGATCATGATTCTCACGATTTACGAGCGATCCAATATAATTCACTACCTTTGGAATTAACATTCCAGTAGCAAAACTAGCTGCAGTCAATGGGAGAGCGAGAGCGGTCGGTGTCTTTAACAGACGATTCAATAGATATGTCTGACCGGCAGTAAGACTTCCCCATCCCATCATTGCCAATGCCGATTGGCTCAATGGATTCGCATCTTTCATCATACGATCACCCAATGACCCGCCCGTAACAGCTATGACGTTAGTTAACGCAGCGCTGGCTTTGTTGGGGCCGTCAGCTTTCGCAGCAGTCGTTGCATCGACTGTTGGGGTATTCATTATGCAATGCTCTTTTCGCAAGTTCCATATAGCGTGATCATTGTCTTCAGATTCTCAGCCATTTCATTAAAGGCAGCATATTTCTGAAGACTTAAAGCAAACTCCTGGGCCGGACGCACGATAGGAGAATTACGATTGATAGACAAAGATGACAATTTGGTAATATCATCACGAACCAAAAATCCAGACTTGCGAAGATTGGTCGCGATCTCATCATAAATCGCAGCAATCTTCATACGAACATTCTTATCCGCATCAACGCTCAGCATGGCAATCTTGGCGATATCACCAATCGAATCGCCGTTGAATACCATTGCCTTTGCGCTCTTTTCCATCTCATTGAATGCCGCTTCCATGGAACGGTATTCGGCAAACTTCATCGTGTTTACCTGTGCCAACAGCTTTTCGAATGATTCGCGTGAATCGGAAATCTCACGAAGTGCCGCAACCTTCTCAGTGCCACTCATGACGTCCGGCATCTCGGGTTCGAACACCGTGCTGGGAACGGCTACGGCAATGTCCAAATCATCACGAAAAT
>Ga0315293_10002962_pt1 | contig 16354 bp, 13 predicted proteins | sample YL17G13_20_MG_FD_203071 | JGI IMG/M metagenome (GOLD analysis project Ga0315293, IMG submission 203071) | Sediment microbial communities from Yellowstone Lake, YNP, Wyoming, USA - YL17G13_20 | ecosystem: Environmental > Aquatic > Freshwater > Lake > Sediment | place: USA: Wyoming | collected...
GAATCCCAGAAATATGATATTTAGCCATAATTTCGATTGCTTCTCCTACCTTTTTCTCTGGCGTAAGAGAAATAGGTTCCACAATTATTCCACTCTCTGATCTCTTCACTTTATCAATTTCCTCAGACTGTTCTTCTATGGACATATTTTTATGGATAATACCAATCCCACCTTCCCGGGCAATAGCAATAGCTAATCTTGATTCAGTAACTGTATCCATAGCAGCGCTTACCAAAGGAATGTTTATTTCAATGTTTCTACTAAACTTAGTAGAAACATCTACTTCTCTGGGAATAATGGCCGATTTTTTAGGAACCAGCAAAATATCATCGAAGGTTAAGCCTTCAAAATTTATAAATCTTTCTTTTTCCACAATTTCCCCCCTCTTATAATTCAATTATACGCCAAACGCTATCCGCTCTACGCTATTTTTATAATATTACCCTCCCTTAATATTCTTGTCAATTAAATTGTACCACCAGAATAAAATTATCGGTTAAACTAGCTCGGATAAGTTCTGTTTAACCTCCCGGGCTATCTGGTAATGCCTTTGACCAACAGTTAACGGTGTCAGCATATTAGAGGTAAATTTTAAGGGGTCTACCGCCGGATACAATCCCTGGCTGGCACATTGTCGGGAAAATACCACTGAAGCAGAAAGATGACTAAAAGTATAAACTGCTGCCGGGTCGGTAAAATCATCAGAACGTCAATCACCTTTATCCCGGTCTCATAAATATCTGTCGCCGTAGTCCGTTCGGCGAGAGGAAGAGATTTTTGATATATCGGTACTAATTTTTCAGGCGTTAAAACATCTCCTCCATCAATCGGTTCTCCGAAAACATTAAACATCCGTCCCAACAATCCGGACCCCACAGGCACTTGCAAGGGATGTCCCATGTCAATGATTTCATCTCCCCTTTTTAGCCCCTGGGTAGGCGTTAAGGCAATTCCTCTAACCGTCGTGGCATAAAGATGAAGGGTTACTTCGATAATCGCTTCACCGGATTTCAATTGGTAATTTATCTTGGGAAGGAACTGCGGGAAAAAAGCATCAACCACACTTCCCCGGATTGCTCTTATCTGTCCTCTGTTCATTTTCTGATTATCCATTCAAATATCTCCACTCTTCACTCTTTGTCCATTTAGATTTTAATTTATTTTTATTTTTTTTCTTTTTCTTGATTATTTCTTTAGTGCGGTCAAATGAATTAATTTTAATTATACTATTTCTTCATAAGGTTTTACAACTTGAACTGTGTGATGGATGAGGACATAGGGTACAATTTTAAAATTATGCGGAATAAACGAGAGGATAGATCTTTGCATTTAGCATAATCTATTCTTGAAATATGCTAAAACCGTAAAAAATTCTACCTCCTGCCATATTCTATTCATTTATGAAGATATCGGTGAATCTAGGCTTATCAAATCCCTTACAAAAAGTTAGAAAAAGTTCCCGAATTATTGAGATAGTACAACTCTGTATACTTAAAAAGTTCGAATCCTACCCGGCTCCCCCAACAGAACGATTTTCGAACTTTTTGTATAACTAATGAAACTAAAAAAGATTTTTCCTCACTAATATTATTATAATCAAAACCATTCAAAAAAGTTAGCGAATTATTGAGCTAATACAACTGTCAATGGTTAATTGTAACAAAAAAGTTACTTACTTACTGAACATGAACAACCGTCTCCTATCATTTTTATATTGTGGCTTTAATTATCATATCTTGGATATATTTTCTATCTTTCATATTTTCTACAAAATTGTATTTTTCTGCATCTATTTCAATTATTTTTGTCTCATTTTCTTTTATAATCCTATTTTCTATCGCTTTATTTAATTTTCTCAGATAGTCTAATGTTATATTCTTTTCCATTTCCCTACCTCGTTTATATATTCTTGTAAGCATTGTTTCGGGACTGCATTTTAAATGAACAATTAAATTAGAACTTCTAACTCTTTGAAGTATTTCATTTCGAAGATTTTCAAAAACAATTAAATCTTTATAATTTAATGTAACATCAGCAAATGCAAGGTCTAACAGAAAAGAATAATCACAAATTATATTCTTTCCTCTTTCCTTTTTTATTTGGTGAAAATGTTGAAGCAAAAACATTAATTCAGTTTCTAATGCGTAGTAATTTACGTCTTCGTAAAACTTGACAAGAAATGGATGATTAGTAAAGTCTTCAAATACTGCTTTATAGTTATCTAAATTAATCTTTTGTGCCAGGGAACTTCTACCTGAAGCAATTCCACCACATATTTCTATCCTCATTTGGTTGGCTATTTTTATTTTTTCCAATTTTATTCTTTCTCTTTCGTTGATTTATTTTCATCAAGTTCAGTTGACAAGTTTTTAATTTTATCTTTCAATTCGTCATTTTGATTCAATAATATTTTTACCTCGAGTTTTAAATCCTTATAGTCTGTTATCATTTCGTTTATAGTTTTATGATATCCTTGAGTTTCCCTTCTTGTTTCTTGAACTAAGTTAATAGATGGCCAAACAACTGCAAACAGTAGAGTGATAATTGCGATTACTATAACAGTTATACCTGTTCGAATAAAGTTTTTTTTAAAATTGTTCCATTCATTGTTTAGCTTATTCGCTATTTTTATAGTCTCTGGTATTGAATTTCTTATTTCTTCAACTTTGCTTTTTTCTCCTGTTTCATCTACCTTTTCTTTTAGTGCATCTTCAATGTATTTCTGCAATTCTCTATTCCATTTATCTTTATCAAATTCAATGTAGTACCCTTTCAAATCAGAATTTTTTTGGTCATTTACCTCATTATCCCATCTTACATTTTGGCTTAATTTTGTAAACTCCATTCTTATAAGTTTGCCACCTTTTTCAAAAATATATTGATTCATTGTCAAATTATGTAAGGGTATATATAGTTTTCCGACAAATCCTGGGTCCACTATTGGTCCGGTACCTAAAAGCAATCCTTTATAAATATTATCTATAGATAGATTAAATCGTAAGGCAATATAATCAGGAATTCTAAATATAGGTTCCAACTCTATAAATACAATTGTATTCTTAGGGAATATCAATTTATTTTTACTAAAATCAATATTAATTTTTTTGCCTTTTTCATTCCAATATATCGCTTTACCATTGATTCTTACATCATAAGTTGCTCCTTTTAAGTCTTCAGGATAAAATGGGTGAATCATTCCTGTTGTAGCAACATACTTAAATATATCCTTGGAGTTCAGTAAAGCGGAAGGAATATCAGGAAATGGATCTTTTGATTTAAAAAGATTGTATCTATTTTCTGCATCATTATCATCTTTTGAAATTTGCTGTTTAGCATATATATAAAATTCTTCTTTAGTTCTAAACTCACTCATAACACACTCACCTTTCCATTAATAAATCTTCACTAGTTCCAACAAAGTCAACTTTCTTTTTTATTTCCTGTTCGATATAGTCAATAAATCTATTTGTTCTTTTATTAAGAACATTTTTTCCATAAATTCCTCTGTCTATGTAATCAAGATGATTTAAAATTATCTTAGTAGGTTTATTAACAGAAATTGCTTCTCTTACAATTGTGGGTTCAAATCGCCCAACTCTTCTGACCTTATTGGTAACTGTGGTATATTCTATTAACTTGCTTTCTGAGTTTGAATCCTTAGTTATTATATCCCAGTCGACTTCACTTTTCAATGGTCCAGAATTACCTGCTACCCTTATTGGAAAACTTCTAATAGTAAGTAAAATATCTTCTACATCAAATGGACTTAATCCTGTTTCTGAAAGAAAAGATGCGGCTGTTGTATCTCTGCTTGTAACAAAAGGATAATATTTAGAGTGTAAAATAGATAATCCATAGCCCTGAGTTCCCTCTATAATTATATTCTCCCATTATTTAGTTTTTCCCTTAGGAAAATTTTAGTATCATATATACAGGGGCTCAAATCAGGTATATCTTATGCAAAAACTACACTACCATCTCTTGCTATTCTGCTAATTATAGCATTTCCAGTACCACTTTGTGTAGATCCTATTTTTTCACTAAGTTTCGAGTTATTTTCATTGTTTCTGTTTTTTTCCGTTATAATAACAGCAAATGGGTCAATTATAATATTCTTAATATCATATTTCTCTATTTCATGCTTTAAAACATTAATATCAATGTATGCCCCACTTGGAATAACAGAAATAATTCCATATATTATTGATGCTGTTGGCAATATTCTAAAAATACACTTTTCTTTTAATTCATTTATAATCGTATGTCCTGAATTAGATCCCCCCACTCTAACTGCAACAGTTACTTTTTTTCGTTTTGCCCAAAAATAAGCAACTTTACCTTTACCTTCCGATCCATATTGCCCACCAACAACTATTGAAACAGACATCTTGTAACTCCTTTCTTATTTTAATATTTTTATTATTTCATAAACATTTTTTTTTAAATCATCAATTGAACCTTCATTTTCAATCAAATAATCATACTTATTTTGTATTTTTTTTATATTTGACTCTACATCATGATTAAAAACTTTCTTGCAATCCGATACGTTAAAACCCATTTTATTATACCTTTCTTTCCTTAATTCATAATTTGCATTGACAAACATAAAGTAAAAATTCGGACCAAAAGTTTCAATCATAAAAGTATAGTCTTCCGGATGCCTCATACCATCAATCACAATATTCCCTTCAGCAGGAAATCTTTTTGCTAATTCTTTATTAAGCCAATATTGCCCTTTTTCTTGAAATATATATAATCCGTACGTTTGCATGCTTTCTCTATTAATTGCTAATCCTTTTTGCTTCATTATATCTTCAATTACTTGACTATACCTAATATAATGAAAATTTTTCTTTTCAATTATTCTTGCTATAGTTGTTTTACCAGCAAAAACGGGACCGCTTAAGCCAATAACGATTTTATCTTTCCATTTATTATCTTTTAAACTTATTTCGGGAATAATCAAATAATCCTCATTATTATCTCCTAATGCTTCATAATTTCCAGTCCAAAAAAATACCCCCACCAAAGCTGATGTAATCGCATCAAGTTCATCGTGAGATATATCTTTATATTCAAAATCTCCTCTTATACCAAAATCAATTAATCCTTCTTTTAATAAAGAGATATCTGTTCTTTTTCTTGGAATTCTTAAAACATCCTGAGCTGCACCTGGAAAGCTTTCTATGACTGGAAACCCAAGTTTTCTTATTTCTTTCGCCAAATTTATTCCTCGTTTTGTTAATCCTTGCATACTTCTGATGAGACAAGGATAAACACCTACGCCTCTTTTCTTAAGCTCTCTTTCACATGCCCTTATTATACCAAATTCTCTATAAATATCGTCATCCTCAACCTTTGTCCGTCCATGAGGCAAAGATAACGGAGAATCTATGGAAACAATATCTGGGTTTTCTTCTATAATAAAATTAATCAACTTCTCATCAGTATCTATTAGCAATGTCCTTGCATAGCTGTCAAAAATAACACTACACCCTGAACTCTTTTTACTTGAACCAGTTAAATCTATTCCAATTACTTTAAAACTTTTACTCCTTTTACTGGTACTTACAATATGATTATATTTTAAAGAAAATGGGCTTCCCTTGATAAATTCCTGTGTCTTATTGTAAATTTCTTCAGATAATGTAATTTCAAGTTTATTGACATTTTTAAAGAATAAATATATTTCCTCTTTTAGCCTCTTGATTTTAAATTGCTTTCCAAGTATATGTTTTTTTAATATATTATCTAAAATATAAGTCATTCCTAAAACATCATAATAGTTATACTGAATAAGTAGTTTTAAGCTATTAGTATCATTTTTCAAGTATTTATACCATAGAACAACTGCTTCTTTCCCGTTTATACTTTTATTTTTTCTTCTAAATTTTAGGATTTCCTCAATGTTTTTCTGTCCTCCTGTATAATTGTATCTTTTCGCAAAAAATCTTAAATCAATATGCAAAAGTGGGATGTTTAATCCAGGATATTCATGTTTAATAAAAGGTAAATCGAATATAGCTCCATTAAAAGTGATTATTATTTTTGCCGACTCCAAATCAGATTTAAGTTCAGAAATATCATTCCCTTTAATGAAATACTTATATTTGCCTCTATAAATCCATCCAATCATTGTAATGTAACAATATTCCCGGCTCAAACCAGTTGTCTCAATATCTAAAAATATAACATCATTATAAAATGAATAGGCTATCCTGTAATATTCATCAGGTGTTATTTTCTTTTTGAAGTATTTAATATTTTTATTTTCAATTGCCCTGATTGATTCAATATATTTATTATTAATATCTTCAAAAAGTAGGTTTTCAGAGTATGTTTTTTCTAGTTCTTCAATTGTCGTAACCCCTCCGTTCCATAGTTGCTCTTCTTTTTCTTTATTAAATTTTTTTAAATGAAAGAAAGTAGATTTTAAAAAGTTCAAATAGTTTTTAGTCATTTTATTATTGCTAACCCTAATTTTTATAAATTGACATTCCGCAATTTTAAATTGTAGCTATTTCGTTTATATACGCGTATTTTGTTCGCATAATATACCTATATAGATATGTAAACGAAGTTTTTTGTTCGTTTTATTCATCAAGGTTTAGTCGATCTAAAGGATTTACGATTCTGCTTTTTAATTGATTGCTTACATGAATGTATATTTATGTTGTTTTGCTGTTTTTATGGCCTAAAAGTTCTTGTATGCTTCTTAAATCAGTTGTTCATGCTCAGTAAATAAATAGCTTTTTGCTAATGGAAAAAATAATAACACCTTGTCAAAGGACCATAACTTGACAAAAGAAAAATTTTTTTATCTTTATTTAACATAATCTTATGTCAACTTTTGAGGCTTGATATCTATATTATACTATACTACTTAAATGTGAATTTGTGAAGACTGATCCTCTTGTTACATACTTATTTTTCATACCATAACTTTTTCTAATGTAAAGGTGGTCTGGCCTCAACATTTGACATATTGTATTTTTTTAAAATATGATGAAAGTGCGGCAACGAAATGTCATCTGTAACCATTTAGTAAGAAATTAAGAAATTCGGAAAATGAATTGAATGGCTTATTGAATTGGAGGCATTTACTAATTGCTACCTTGTAATCCCCGTCCCTTCCAAGTGGCCAGGCCAAATAGATAAATAATGATTCACCTCTTCAGCAGGAACATTAAGGGGGTCTATAATTTAAAAAAGTATTTTATAACTATAGAATAATCTGAAAGATTAGAAATAATAGGGACAGCTATTTATCAACTTTCTTCTTAGGCCTTCCTTTCGGCTTTAACTTAAAAACTCTCTTAAGTTGTCCTTCAAGTCTTTCTACAAAATCATTCGTTCCAAGAGGCCGGCCTGTTCTGGTCTTTTCCCTTATCCTTTTCATTTCATCGGGACTATCAGAAGACTCTATAAATTCCTTCCATTCTTTTGGTTCCTTCTCAATATAATCAAAAAGCTGATTAATTCCTAATGGGTCGTATTATTGATTCCGCAATGTATCTTTGGACTTGAGTAGGGCCATAAGCAAAATTTTTTACCAGTTTTACCCTTATCGGATTTGCTTCTATATATCGGGCACATGCTATCACACAGAAGAAGAAGCGACTCTGGAATAAATGACCACTTACCCTGATTTTGTTATTATAATATTGGGAATACTTTATTAGTATATTTAAATACCTTTCCTATGGGATATTCTCTTTGGGAAATCACCATAAAGTGCAGATGATTTGACATGAGACAGTAAGCTAATATTATTAGGTGATAGCACTTACTTTCTTCTTTTAGAAGAGAAAGGTATTTTCTTCGGTTGGTATCAAAAACAAATATCTTTTGCCGATCATTCCCTCTTTGAGTGATATGGTGCGGATACCCCGCTGCAACGACTCGGGCAATTTTTGGCATATATTTATTATATGTCTTTGCGGAAGCGACATCAATAAAAATAGGTGTATGTATCTATCTATGCCCTAGAACAGGAAGTATTGCCGGGCCTTCGGTGGCCTGCCAGCAGTTCCACATCCTATTCATTACCGAATTTCGTAGTACCTAAAACCACCTCCACCTTGCCAATTAACATTCTTCGATATGCCACCATCATCTTTTCCGTCAACAACTTTTTTCAGTCTTGGGACACAAATATCATCCAACTGGCTCCCGTTTTCTAGACCTATCCATTTTCTATTCAATTTGTGAGCAACAGCACAAGTTGTCCCTGACCCTAGAAAAGCATCAAGTACCCAATCTCCTTCATTAGTTGCAATTTGGATAATTCGCATTAAAAGTCGTTCCGGCTTAGGTGTTGCAAAGACATTACTATCAATGTCAATAAACTTTTTGATTTCCTTTTTACCCTCACTATTATCACCGACTTCATCTCTAAACCAAATCGTTTTTGGCACTACTCCTTTTTTTACATCTGATAAGAATCTTTTTAGTCTTGGCATCGCGTCCCCATTAGCGCCAAACCAGATTCTGTTATCCGCAACTAATCCCTGAAATCTTTCCTTAGAAATCCCCCAACTTCTACTTTTTGAAGGCATTACAACTCGCCCACTAGGTAACGTAATAGGATAAATCCATTGAGGATTAGGTGTTTTCACTGTCAAATCACTGGAAGTCCAAACTCCTCTTGGATCATTATCCCTGTTTATATACCTTAAATTTTGTACTTCTGAACGCTCTATTAAGTTGATTTTTAGCATTTTAATATTCTTTGCATAAATCAGTACAAAATCATGCACATCAGAGAAAAATTTCGCATCGTTTTGTGGAGCAAACTTCTTTTGCCACACAATTATTGCCACATGATTCCCTGTGTTATTTTTATTTCCGCATGACTTTCCCTGTCCTAAAAAAATCTCATCCATCAGTATCTTTAAGTATGGCATTTCATCATCATCGATATGTACCATTATAAGACCATCTTCAGATAGTAGCTCCCTCATAAATTCTAATCTTACTTTCATCATTGATAGCCAAATACTGTTTTTTAATCCGTCTGCGTAATGATCAAAGGTTTTTCCAGTATTAAATGGAGGATCAATATAAATGCATTTAATTTTTTCTTTAAAGTCCCTCTGTAAAACCTTTAATGAATATAAATTATCTCCTTTTACAAAGAAATTATCTCCAGATAAATATAGATTGGAATCTTTCTTATTGCATGTTCCATAAGAAAAACCTTCAATAAACTGTAAATTATTAATTTCTTCATATTCATAGCTTCCCCAAATAGGATTTTTATCTTCATCTAAGCCCAACAGAAACTTATTTTTTTCTTTCCAATTGAGGTATACCTCAATATTACTAGACATAATATTCTCCTATGCAAATTAGGTTTGATTAAATAACTTTTTTACTATATTCATTGATTGTAAAAAACGTTTCAAATGACTATAATCAATAAATAACTCGAAGCTATTTATGCCATTCGCCTTGTCTAAAATTGTCTTATTCATTTTTGCTCCAATATGAAACCTATTTCCCTTTTTTGGTTTTTCAAATTCAATATATATTAGAGATGCTTCGACTGTAAAATCTTTTTCTGCATAATTAGCTAAAAGCCTTGCTGGAATATTAGTAATATTTTCTTTTATAGATAGGGGTAAACCGCCAGGGTATTCCATCCCTGTGGGATTTGGTGTTCTTCTTGGGGAGTCATTAAAAGTTATTGAAAGTGAATCAATAAAGGGAGACAATATATTAATAATTAGGTCTAACTGGATCTCATTAAAATAAATGTCTGTCCTATCTTTATCACCTTTTTCAGAATTTGAAATCATATTTTCTATACGAATAGTATTGAAAATTCTAATTACTAAATTACTGTTAGTTTCGTTTGAATAAAATCTGATAAAAGGATTATCTCCTCTATCGCGATCTGTCCTTAAAACCAACTTTTTAGATGATAGAAAATTAGATGCGCATTGGACTTCACATTGTCCTAACAATTTCATTTTATAACCCCCTGAACTTTATAAAAATTTAGTTCTTCCTTCCACTGATTTGCATAGCCAAACTCCTTAATAGAGAAGTTTAATTTTTCCCTATTTATCATTCCTAGTCCTTTGATTGGAGCTGGCACATATTTTAAAAAAAGTACACCCAGGTCATCTATAAACTCCCATTGTATTCTGCTCCGACTCAATATAAAAAGCTCTTTTAATAAATTTATTATTTGCCTCATTGTTGAGACATTTATTTTCATATATTGAGCGATATTATATTCATCTTTATCAAATTTAGATAGCATACCACCAAATATATAGATAAATTCTTGCAGGAACCGTGGTATCTTTACAGTAGTTGGTAATTCTTTTCCTAACAAATAAACGACTTTAAGAAAACTTTCATCTTTAATTTTATCTAGTTCCAATACAACACCATTTTCTAAGGCAACTGCACATTCGATAGCACAAATTACATATGATACTCTTATTTTTAAGACTAAATATCCTGCAGCTCGGCACAACATATTTTTTTTCATATAGAATTCAGATGGCTTGATTCCAGATATTATTTGTAGAAATCTAGCAATTTCACGAACATAGTCAGAATGAGTATCTAGTAAATTTTTTATTTGTATAGATTGTTGGATTAAATCAGATTCTTTCCATATTTTACCAATAAGTTCTGCCATGTAGCTTCGAATCATGTTATATGCCATTTGTTCAATATTTGAAAAGTTACCAGATGTAGTCATTATAGATTTTATAGTTTCTTTTTCAAAGAGTTGGTTACTTATACTATTAGAATCATAGAAGAATGATAGTTTTTTTTGTTGATCATAAGATAATGTTGCCAAAAGATCTTTAGGGGTTTTTACTTGAATATTATAGTGATTATCTCCTAATTTTTTTAACATATTTATATCATGACTTTGACAAATTAAAATATTAGAATTAGCACCTACCATTTTTGTTATGCCGTAAAATTTATGTAAATCATTATAGGTGCATCCACGTTTACACTCAATCAATGTTCTTTCAACAGAATGAATCCTAAACATTTTTGCCAATATATCTAATTCGAAAATATCAGCTTTTCCTGACAGATCTTCTTTATCTTCAATCCACTTTAAATTGCTTTCCACATAATAATTATAGGCTTGATAATATGAGGACACCAATATTTCTAAATCTTTCCCATCTTCTATTAAATCAGAAGCCTCATACATGATATAATCCACCCATTTTAACATAATATACTATTTGTTGTTGTATGTGTCAGGGAACGGTTTTTTCACACTCCAAAAAAAAGATAAGGGGACGTTTCATTTGTCATATTTTTAGAATATATATTCACCTTATTGAATCGCCACCAGCGGTTAAAAGAATTAGCCTTTTTCAATTTTCTACATCTTAATACTAATACGACAAAGGTTTTAAAAAATCCTTCTTTTTTGTAAAAAATACTTCAAGATAAAAAATTTAAGAAAGTATAGATGGGAAGAAAAAATATTCAGAACCCCATAAGTTGGCCGATAACTACGCTGAAGAATGATTATCAGAAGGAATACCTACCCGGGAAAATTATCGGTCTAACCTCTATAAATGGTCCAGAAATTGGACTTAACCAGGTCCAAAATTTGGACAGATGTGGTTCAAAATTTGCACTTGACCAGGTCCAAAATTTGCACCCTAACAATAACAATATTAACAATACCAATATAACAACAACAAATAGAAAAAAATCTGCTGCTGCTATCGCTGTTAACTTTAAAAAATTAAAAAAGAAAGGAGAAGAAAGGATAAGAGAAATAAAAAATACGCTAAGGAGTGAGGCCTTCACATTTAACATGCTATAATTTCTTAAAATATGATAAGTGCTTGATAGAAAACTTTCTCCTATTATATTCTAATCATTTGAGAAGACATTGGAAACCTGGACTTATTAGACCACTTATGAAAAGTTAGAAAAAGTTATCGAATTATTGAGCTAGTACAATCGCCCTCTATCATATATCAAATATTGATAATTAAGCTATATGTTTTCTAGCCACATTATAGGGCTTTATCCGTATGGCTTGTTCCCTGTCCTTGAATGGTTGTGAAGCCCTTGCCACCTCTTTGGCTTGATACAGTACAACTGAATGGTTCCAAAGGCATCCAAGATAGTGTAGTCCGCAAACCATATTTCGAAAAATCCCGTTTCATTAAGTTCTTTGATGACTTGATCATCAAGAAACAATACCACTTGATCAATCGACGAATCCATTAGTTGAAGCACTAATACCGTACGGTCGGGCAATGTCCAACCAAATCCAGACCGTTTGGCATCCTTAAGGTAGATTAACTCCTGCAGGTATATAGCAGTTTTTACTGGATCCGCAAATTCCTCTCCACTGAGAACTCGAGCCCAAAAGGAAGATTGTGGATCACGCATGATCTTTGAAAGCTCAATGCCTAATCTAGTTCCATCACTTCGCTGAGCTATGAAATCTGGACGCTCAGATCGATTTACAAGTTGCAAGGCAAGTCCAGTGATACATTTGTATTCTTTTAAAAATGGCTCCAGCTCCATCTCTTCAGCTAGTTTTTTCCCATACTCTTGGTCTGACAAAATGACATCACTCCTACAGAGACCTAATATTGGTATATTAATCCGCATAAAATCTCAAACATAGCTTCGAGTGCCGTATAAGACGCCCGTGAAAACTTCTGGGGTCTTTATATTTGACATACTTTAATTTCTTAAAATTATGATAAAAGTGTAATAAAGAACTGTCTCCTGTTATACAATATAAAAACCTTTTATTTTACGAAACATATTTTAGAATCTAACAAGGTTTTTCTCTATTTCAGGGTAAATATTATCGATTTGTTTTTGAATTTCAATAGTTTTATACAATGCTGTAACAATACGACAATATCGTGGTGCATCGTCCATCATTCTGTCTTTTCTGTCTTTCAGGTATTTGTGTAAAACTTGATAACCACCAATGTGATAATTCCAGATCTCCGGTGTAACACCTTCAAAATATTTTTCTTTATTGATATAGATGCGCTGCTCATCTTCTTTGTAGGTTACTTTTTCAATCCGGTCGTTATCTCCGGAACCTTGATATTTAGCAATGGGCAAATCGAGTTCCGAACTTTTGAGTAAATGCAGAACAGCTAATTCTTTGCCCAATTTTCCCATTTCTATGAATAGATCATAATCCGAAGTGAATGGTACACGTGGAAAATCAATTTTAAGAAACTCTGCATAAGTTTCACGGTAGATATTGCTGTAAAAAACGCCATAGATGTAATAGAGGATTTCTTCGGGAGTGGGCTTCTGTTTGTAACATTCGCTTAGTTTTTCAAAAATCAACGGCGTAATGTTTGGCGCTTTTTCAGTTTGAGTATGATTGAAAAGATTTTTATTTTTTTCATCAGGATAAATGAATAAAGGGAAAATTGCTGATTGAGTGGTTCTTTCGCCACATTTTGTTTCCATCATCATATTAGAAATAAAAAAATGATCCATATCAGAAGATTTATTACTTCTAGCAGTAATTAATCCAATATTATCTTCCAACATGTGGCGCATGACTCGTCTAACAGTTCGCCATACTACCGAATCATGCCAAAAGATATATCTATAGCAAAACGGGCGATAAGCAATTGGTAAAATGTATTTTTTCAATTCTATGTCAGAGATGGATTGTAACATTTCCCATGCTTTTCGAATATTCCATCCCTTCTTTTTATTTATTTGAAAAAATTTATGAAGTTCTTCATCGTCAAATTTTGAATTTTTAAATAATCGAATTCTGTTTTCAAGTGTAAACCTATCAAAATCAATGACAAAATTATCTCTTGCAGTGGTCATACCAACACCATTTAAAGGAAAGATTTCAACTATCTTCTTCCAATCAAGATATTTTTTAATTGTTTCCGTATCATGCTTTCCAAGGAAATAATAAGGGGTTTGAGGTTTTGCTGGTAAATAGTTTTCTTTTAAAAATTCATTTTTATCCAGCCAATCATATTTTTCCTGTCGCAGGCCATACAAATCAGCATAATAGACAGATGATTCTTTTTTCTCTTTATTTTTAACAAATAAAGCGATGGCTACACCCTGTCTAATATCAAAGACATTTTCGTCTTTACCACCGGTAGGTGTAGTTTCTCTTTTTAAACTATTGCCATGTAAATCAAGAATGTAAATCTCATCAAAAGTTTTCATCAAACTCTGGCGCATCCCTCGAAAGGTGGGATTATCCAGATAGCTGTGATTGGTGATCATGCCCACAATACCGAAACCGGACTTCTGAATCTTCCATTGGGCAAATCGTAAAAATTTGACATAATCGTCTTGAAGCCATTTGGGATTTTTCTCCCCCAGCGATTCGCCGTCTACTTTATAATAACTCTGGCAACCATCGATATCTTCCTTTAATAACTTTTCCGTCCAGTCGTTAACATTGGAAGAAATCCCGCTGTAGGGTGGATTACCAAAAATCACCAGAATTGGCTGTTCTTTTTTCACTTCACCGGCCAGGTGGCTTTCTTCGCTTAACGAGCTCACTCCAGGAATGGAAATTTGTTTAATCTCTTCCATCTCTAGTGTATTGGTCAAATAGAGTTTAAATCGCTCATCATCAGCAAGGCTATAACCAAGTTCATCCAGAATAAATCCCATCTTTAAATGACCAATCGCATAAGGGGCCATCATCAGTTCAAAGGCATAAAAATCTTGGAGAATGTGGTTTTTAATCCAGTGATGTAAACCACCTTCACCGTATTTTGTGATAAATTCTTTTGCTGCCAGGTGAATCGCTGCTGCAGGGAAAGTGAGCGTCCCACCCGCCGGATCAAGTAGTTTAACTTCTTGGCTGGCCAGGCCATCGGATAAGCCGAAATGGGTTTTTAGAATAGAATGAATAGAACGGACGATATAACCAACCACCGATTCCGGTGTATAATATACACCACGCCGTTCCCTGATTTCGGGATCGTAGGTAGATAAAAATGTTTCATAAAAGTGGATAATCGGATCTTTACCTTTGCCGGTACTGTAATATTCATGCAGTATCTTTTTAACATCGGTGACCTGCAATAGTTCGGCAATATCTTCGACAATAATTTGCAGGGACTTGGGCGGCTCTTCCAGAGAAATAAACCGGAAGACATCGCGTAGAATACCGATGGTGTTCGGAATATAATCAAAAGCCAATCTGCGATTAAAATCACCATTTGCCCTGGTACGAGCAGCAAAAAGACCGTAGGTAATCGTCTGGGCGTAAAGATCGGCAAATTGTCTTTCGGTTAATGTTCCAATCAGATATTTTTTAAAGGCTTCAAAAACACCAATGATTTGTTTTTGCCCTTTGGTCCCATCTTCTTCCATTTCCACAGCAATTACTTCATCACATAAGAAACGGGTACGTTTGGCTAATTCAATAGCCAAAGAACGGGCTGATTTCACTTTGGGAAGAGAAAAGGAAAAGAAAGTCTCGAATAAATCTTTAAATTGATCACAATTTTCGACCGGTGGTGGGGTATGCAATCTTCTGGCAATGATAGGCCGTCCAATCATTGCTTGAGTGATTCGCTGACCTCCACGATATAGTCGAAATTCATAAAAATTAGTAAGGATGACATTGGGAAAGGTATCGCAATAACGTTTCAATTGTTCAGTCCCTTCAGTGTAATCCAAATTAGCAATAGAAGGATCTTTGGCTTCAATATAACCGGTAATATGGTTTTTCCCGTCCCAAATGCGAAAATCGGGATTTCCGGCTTCCGTTTTTTTGGGGAGTATGGTAACATCGATATTCTTTACTTTCAGAAAAGCGGCTGTTTTTTTGATTAATTCATCCAGATTAGTATAATAGCTTTCTTCACGGGCATCACCGCGTCGAAAAGTATTGGTAAGATTCTTAAGATATTGTTCTAATAATTCTTCTAACAAAGTTTATATCCTTTTTAACAGGATTTTTAAATAAATTCTCGTGTCAATAATTTCTTGGGGTCTGGTCTTCGCACTTGAAAGACCTATTTCTAAAGATTGAACTCTCCCTTAATGCACTATTTTAAAATGTTTCTATATTAGGTTAGAGAGCGGTTCTTTGTCACACTTCAAGAATACATATTTACCTTATTGAATCGCCGCCAGCGGTTAAAAGAATTAGTTTTTTCTAATTTTTCTATATCTTAATATTAATACGACAAAAGATTTACAAAATCCTTCTTTTTTTTATAAAAAGCTTTAAGCAATAAAAAAACTCTTTAGTAAAAACCAAAGAGATTTATGGTAAAATCATTTTACATTGCTTATATTTTTTATTTTTCATCCGAATAGTATTTTAGAATCCTTTGTCGATCTTCGTTTTCTTTATTCCCCT
>Ga0315293_10002964_pt1 | contig 16349 bp, 16 predicted proteins | sample YL17G13_20_MG_FD_203071 | JGI IMG/M metagenome (GOLD analysis project Ga0315293, IMG submission 203071) | Sediment microbial communities from Yellowstone Lake, YNP, Wyoming, USA - YL17G13_20 | ecosystem: Environmental > Aquatic > Freshwater > Lake > Sediment | place: USA: Wyoming | collected...
GGCGGGAGGCGCCGTTTTCACCTTTGTGTTCTTCAATGACCGCAAGAACTGGTGGGCCATCATCCCAGGATTCACACTCCTGGGGATCGGCGCGCTGATCCTGGTCGACTGGGCCCTGCCGGTGAGCGGCGAGCGTTGGGGCGGCGGGCTGTTCCTGGGCGCGCTCGGCGCATCCTTCTGGGTAATCTATGCCAACCGGCGCGACCAATGGTGGCCGATCATCCCGGGTGGCGTGCTCATTACAGTTGCGATCGCCACGCTGCTGGAGGACCTGCTCAACCCGGGGTTCGACACCGGCAGCCTGATCCTGCTTGGCCTGGGCGCTACCTTCTTCCTCGTCTATAGCCTCCCGCCAAGCGGAAAGAAGATGACCTGGGCGCTCTACCCAGCCGGGATCCTGGCGGCGATCGGCGTGGTCATCGCCATTGCCTCTTCGTCGCTGATGCGTTTCCTGGGTCCTGTGGCGCTCCTGGTCGCCGGGATCTACCTGGTCTACCGCGCCGCGCGCCCGAAGACGGGCAGCTAGCCGTAGGAACGCGCCAACACCGCGGGGAACCTGCGCGTGGTGTGCGCCATGTGCGGCGCGCGGTCCTTGGGCGCAGCTGCGCCGCAGCGGACGGAGAGACACACGCCCGACCGGGGAGCTCCCAGGTGGGTCGAAGGAGGAAGTCATGGAACAACGTCATTATCGCGGAGGCCTGGTCGGTCCTGTCCTCCTGGTTGGGATCGGCCTGGTCCTTCTGGCCCAAAACCTAGGCTGGGTGCGGGGGGATATCTGGCTGAGCCTGCTGCGCATGTGGCCGTTGATCGTGATCGCCACCGGCATCGACCTGCTCATCCCGCGCCGCTCGGCCTGGGGTACGCTGTTGTCGTTGCTGCTGATCCTGGCCGTGTTCGCTGGAGGCTTCTGGCTTTCCGGCGTGCGCGCCGGCTCTGCCCGGTCCGGCGAAACAGACTCGGTCTCCATCCCCTTGGGCGACGCCACCAGCGCCCAGATCCACATTAGCCCGCCGGTGGCAGCGCTGGAGCTCGCGGCGCTCAAGGGATCGAACGCGGTGATCGAAGGCACCGTTCCCCGAGCGGGCTATGGCCAGGTGCATACGCAAGCGACCCAGTCGGGCTCGATGGCCGTTGTCGACGTCACCGCCGAAGGTGTGTACATCGTCCCCACGTTCGGACCATACGAACCCCACGACGATATGTGGCGCTTCGGACTGACCTCAAAGGTCCCAGTTGACCTGCAGGTCTCAACCGGCGTCGGAGTGGTGGAAGTGGACCTGACGGGCCTGAGCCTCTCCGACCTGGATATCGAGATGGGTGTTGGCCGGGTAGTGATCACCCTCCCGGCTGCAGGCGGCTTCACCGGGGACGTGAGTGGCGCCATCGGGGAGATCGAGGTGATCGTCCCGGCAGGCGTGGGCGTCCGCGTTCAGGTGGATGCAGCCCTGTCAAGCTTGATCACTCCGACCGGGCAGGCCTATGGGCCGGGCGAGCACGAGTACACCAGCCCGAACTTCAGCACAGCCAAGCACCGCATCGAGCTGCGCATCGCGCAGGCCATTGGGGCAGTCATCATCCGTCAGCGCTGAGGCGGATGTCTCTGCCAGTTTGCCGCGGGGCGGCAGCCTTGTGTGCGCCGCCCCGTCTCGCGCCCGTCGCCAGGATTCGGCCAACACCAGCTCTGCAGGCTCGCTGAGAGCCGGGAACGCTGACAACCCCCTCCCCCGCAGGGGGAATTGAGGTGGGCGGCAGCCGGCGGTATGATTGCCATGTTGTCGAATGAGGGTCGGTGGTGAAGGCTATTCAGGTAGAGCATCTGCGGCGGGTATTCAAGACGACGATCGGCGTGCTGCGGCGGACGGTCAAGCAAGTCGTCGCCGTGGATGACATCTCATTCGACGTCGAACCGGGGGAGCTGTTCGGCCTGCTCGGGCCGAACGGCGCCGGTAAGACGACGACGATCAAGATGCTGACCACACTGCTGATCCCTACCGGGGGGACGGCGCGCGTCCTGGGCGAGGATGTCGTCCGGCAGGCGGATCGGCTGCGCGGCCGCATCGGGTTCATCTTCGGCGGCGAACGCGGGCTGTACTGGCGACTGTCCGGCTACGACAACCTGCGCTACTTCTCCAGCCTGTACCACGTCGAGCCGGAGGTGGCCAAGAAGCGCATCCCCTACCTTCTCGAACTGGTCGGGCTGGCCGATCGGGCCAAGGAGAAGGTCGACGGCTACTCGCGCGGCATGAAGCAGCGGCTGCATATCGCCCGTACGCTGCTGCACGACCCGGAGATGCTGTTTCTCGACGAGCCCACGATCGGGCTCGACCCGGTCGGGGCCCGCGAGCTGCGCCACGTGATCCGGGACCTGCAGGCCGAGAAGAAGACGATCCTGCTGACCACGCACTACATGTTCGAGGCCGACGCCTTGTGCCAGCGGCTGGCGGTCATCAACAAGGGCCGGATCATCGCCCTGGACACGCCCGCCGGCCTGAAGCGGCATGTCAAGGACCTGGCCGTGGTGGATGTGGAGGTCTTCGGGATACCGGACGAGAACCTGGCCCGCTTGCGCGCCCTGCCCTCCGTGGACACCGTCTCGGTCGAGAACGTGGATCAGCGCCAGATCGTCCGGGTGCAGACGACCGAAGGCTCGGCTTCGGTCCCGGCGATCGTGGCGGCCCTCGGCGGCCTGCGTCTTGGCAAAGTCAACGTGCGTGAGCCCAGCCTGGAAGACGCCTATGTACGCCTGGTGGGAGGCGAAGCGTGAAGCTGGTTGCCCTCCGGCAGAATCTGCGGGTGGTTGCCTCAACCTTCGAGGTCACCCTCAAGATGACCGCCGTGGATTCCTTTGTCCTGTTCGGCATTCTGATCCAGCCGCTGATCATCGCCGCGCTGGCGATCTGGATCCTGACGCCGAAGGACCCGACCCAGGCGATCTTCGTCGTGATTGGCAGCGGCATGACGGGCCTGTGGAGCACGCTGCTCTTCGTGGGCGGCAACAGCATCACCCGTGAGCGCTGGACGGGAACGCTCGAATCGCTGGTCGCCCAGCCGACACCGCTGGCCTTCATCGTCTTCGGCAAGAACCTGGCCAGCGTGCTGCAATCGCTGTTGTCGATGATCGCCAGCTATGCCCTGGCCGCCCTGCTCTTCCATATGGACTTGCGCATTGCCCAGCCGCTTCCTTTCGCCATCTCGTTGTTGTTCACGGTCTTCGCCTTCGTCTGCTTCGGACTGATCATCGCCCCGTTGTTCCTGCTCAACCCGGCCGTGCAGCAGTGGCAGAACGCCATGGAGTTCCCGGTCTACATCCTGGCCGGATTCCTGTTCCCAATAGCCCTTCTGCCGGGTTGGACAACGCCCCTCAGCTACTTGCTGGCTCCCTACTGGGCCGCTCGGGCGCTCCACGCCACCTCCAGCGGCAGCGCGACCCCGGGCGACCTCCTCCTGTGCTGGGGCATGATGGGTCTGTTTGGAGTCCTGTACCTGGTCTTCTCCCGCTCCTTGTTGCGCGTGATCGTGCGCAAGGCGCGGGCAGACGCCACGCTCGGACTGGAGTAGCGCCGCCGGCGCCGAGGATTCCATGCAGCGTTCCTTGTCCCTCAATGTGCGCCTGTTCCTCGAGGGTGCATTGCTGTCGTACATCGCCCTGTTCCGCTGGCTCCGCCCCATGACCTACCTGGCCTCGAAGGTCGTGATGCCTCTGGCCTCGATCCTGTTCTTCACCCTCCTGGGCACGTATGCCACGTCCCCGTCCAATGCCAGTTTCTATGTGATCGGGAACGCCATCCAGATCGCTTCGGTGAGCGGCATCTACGGCGTGACGATGAGCATCGGGGGTGATCGCTGGGAGGGCACCCTGATCTACCTGTTCGGCACGCCCGCCAACCGGCTGGCGATGTTCGTCGGACGGGCGTTCTTCCATGTCTTCGATGGCATCCTGGGGGTCCTGATCGGGCTGGGCTGGGGCGTCATCCTGTTGGGCCTGGACCTCTCCCACACCGATCTTCCGGCGCTGCTGCTCACGATCCTGGTGACAACCTTCAGCACATCCGGACTGGGTCTCCTCCTGGGATGTGTGAGCCTGGTCAGCCTGGACACGATGTTCATCAACAACTTGGCGTACTTCTCACTGCTCATCTTCTCGGGCGCCAATGTCCCGATCACCACCTTGCCGGCATGGATGGCTGCGATCTCCTGGGCGCTTCCGCTGACCCGCGGGATCGCTGCCAGCCGGGCCTTGATCGATGGGGCAAGCCTGGCTCACGTCGCGCCCCTGATCCGCGGCGAGGCGGCCATCGGCGTGGTCTACATCCTGTTGGGTTACAGCCTGTTTCGCTGGTTCGAGTTTCAGGCCCGGCGGCGAGGAACGCTCGAGTCCTTCTGACCTCGAGGCGCTGCCTGGCGCACGGGAGCCGCGATGGACTGCTCCTCACCCTTGCCCGGTCACACCCGGCTGTTCCTCTCGCGCCTACCCCGGCTGGCGGTCTAATACATCATCCTGGGCGCCGTACTTCTGCGCGCTGCCGGCCGACTGGACTGGGTCGACGCCTGGGTCTTCCTGCTCACGTACTTCCTCGTCGCGGCCGCAGGGCAAGCCTGGCTGATACGCATCGATCCATCCCTGGTCCACGAACGCGCGCGCTGGGGGGGCAACACCAAGGCGTGGGACCGGTGGATCGTCTCGGCCAACGCGCGGCTCGCGCTGGCACTGCTGGCTGCGATCGGCCTGGACGCCGGGCGCTTCAGGTGGTCACACGTTGCAGGACCGGTTCGCCTGGCCGCACTCTTCGGCTTCGTCCCAGCCTTCGGCCTGCCGTTGCCGGCGTCGCGCGCCAACACGTACCTGGCATCCCCCGCTCGCATCCAGGAGGAACGTGGGCATGCGGTGGTTTCCGAACATCCGTATGCCTGGATCCGTCATCCGATGTACGCTGGGATGATCCTGTTCGACGTCAGCCTGCCGCTGCTGCTCGGTTCATGGTCCGGGCTGGGGGTCAGCCTGGTCATGATCGCCCTGGTCATCCTCCGGACGGCGCAGGAGGACCGTATGCTGCACGCGGAGCTTGCAGGCTATGCACCCTGCGCGCAGCGAGTGCGGTTCCGCCTCGTCCCGGGCGTGTGGCAGCCCGCCCCGCGTTCCCTGCCGTGCGGGTAGAATGACGATCATTCGTCGGCCGGGAGCGGCGTCTGGCAAAGGTGCCAGCTTCCGCACACTCAAGCCGCCCGCAGGAGCTCCCCGATGGCTATCCCGATCGCGCAGGCACGGCGCGAAGCCGCCCACCTCGCCCGTCTCCGTCTGCAATCCAACCCTCTGTACCTGGACACCGAGACGACCGGGCTGGGATCCCGGGACGAGATCATCGAAGTGTGTCTGCTCGACTCCGCGGGCGGCGTGCTCTTCGAGTCGCTCGTCCGGCCGACGCAGCCAATCCCGACCGACGCCGTTGCGATCCACGGGATCACCGATGCCATGGTTGCAGACGCTCCGCTGTGGCCGCATGTCTGGCCCCTGTTGCAGGGCGCGCTCGACGTCCATCCGGTGGGCGTATACAACGCCGAGTTCGATAGCCGGCTCCTGCAGCAGACGCACGCACGCCACACGTTGGCCGACGTCGTCGACACGTCGGCGTTCTTCTGCCTGATGCTGCTGTATGCGCAATTCCGCGGGGAGTGGGATTCCTCCCGGCGCAGCTTCCGCTGGCACAGCCTGGAAACGGCGCGCCGCCAGGCCGGGCTGGCCTTCCCGAACGCCCACCGGGCGCGTGACGACGCCTTCCTGGCGCGCGCCCTGCTCCACCACATGGCCGCCGGCGCATGAGCGCCAGGCCGGGGATTCCGTGATGCGCCTCCGTCCCGCTGAACTCAGCCTGCACAGGGTGACCACCGACGTCGAACGGCGCGCCTTCCTCAGGCTCCCCTACCATATCTACGAGCGTGATCCGAACTGGATCCCGCGGCTCTGGCCCGAGCAGATGGCGTGGCTGCGACGAGAAAATCCGTTCTTCGAGGCGGGCGATGCCGACTGGTTCATCGCCCGGCGAGACGGCGAAGTTGTCGGCACGATCGGCGTCGCTATCGACCACGCCACCAACCGCCTGCGTCAACGGCATTGGGGGATCCTCGGCTTCATCGAGTTCATCGAGGACGAGCAGGTATTCGCTGCGCTGATCGATCAAGCCCGGGAGTACCTGCGCACGCGCGGCTGCACCCACATGGTCGGGCCGCACTCCTTCACCGGAAACGATTTCCCCGGATTCCTCGTGGGCCGGTATGACATGCCGGCGGCGCTGTACGAAGGACACACTCCGCCCTACTACCTCGCCTTCGCCGAGCAGGCCGGCTGGAGCACGAGCATCGATACCCTGGCCTACCGTTTCGAGGCGCATCGGGCCGGAGAGCACCTGGAGCTTCTGCCGCGCAAGCTGCTCCACGTGGCGGAGCGGGTCTCCCGCAACCCACGCTGCAGCCTGCGCCACGCGGAGTTGGCCCACTTCGAGCGCGACCTCGCGCTGCTGCGACGGATCTACAACCGGTCACTGGCCACGCTGCCGGACTTCACGCCGATGGCGGAGGAAGAGTTGCGGCGCTTCGCCGAAAGCATGCGCCCGATCCTGGTGGAGGACCTGATCTGGTTCGCGCAGGTCGATGGGCAGGAGGTCGGCTTCAGCCTGGCCGTCCCAAACGTAGCCGAGGCGTTTCACCGGTGCGGCGGATTGCGATACCCGTGGCAGTACCTGCAGCTTGCCTGGGCGATGCGCCGCATCCGCTCGGTGTCGTTCAAGATCCTGGCGGTCGATCCCGATTTCTGGGGCATGGGCCTCGAGGCCTGGATGTTCGCCCGCATCGGCGAGGTCAGTCTGCGCCGCGGCTACCGCTGGCTCGACGGCAGCCTCACCGGAGATGACAACCCACAGACGAACAAGATCTCTCTTCGCCTGGGTGCCGAGGAGTACAAGCGCTACCGAGTGTTCACCGTTCCGGTGTAGCGCGTTGGGGCTCGAGCGGGTGAGATGAATGCGCCCCCTCCAGCCGGAGGGGGCGCTTTGGATTCAGGCTGCCCGGGCGATCGGACTGTGCAGGCGGTCGATCAGGAACTGCCTCAGTGCATCGACCGGGACAGCCAGGCCCACTTCCGGGCCGGCCATCATCGTGCTGATCCCCACCAGTCGTCCGTGCACATCCACCAGGGGGCCGCCCGAGTGACCGGGCCGGAGATGCAGGCTCACGGCGATCAGATCCCGCCACGGCTGCGGATTCTCCGGCAGGCCGGCACCGACGCCGATCACAACACCGAGCGTCGCGCCGCCTTCCACGCCCCAAGGATGCCCGACCGCCAGCACCAGTTCGCCAGCTCGAAGCTGCCGCGACGATCCGAGGGGGATGGCCGGGAGCCCCCGCGCCTCGATCCGCAGTGCCGCCAGGTCCAGGCGCGGATCGAACGCCTCGACGGTTGCCTGGAGCCGGCGTCCATCGTGCAGCACGACCTCCAGGTGGCGATGCCGGGCGACGTGCGCGTTGGTCACGACAAGCCCGTCCGCGCCGGTGATGGTCCCTGTCCCGGCGCCATCCCGCCCGGTGCGAACCTGCACCATGCTGGCCTGCGCCGACGCCGCCACGGAAGCCAGGTCCCCTTGAAGCGCGGTCAGCAAGCCGGTGATGTCCATGAGACTACGCTCGTTCGCCGACGGTCACGCGGACGTCGTGCAACGTGCCGCCGCGCAGGTAGCGGGCGCCCAGGGACGCGCCGATCCGGTCGCCGCCTAGGGCTGCCAGGACGTCGTCCATGTGGCGGATGGGCGCGCCTTCAAGCGTGACCAACGTATCGCCGAGCGCCAGCCCGGCCTTCGCCGCCGGCCCGCCGGGTTCGACCGACATGAGCAGGACGCCGGTCTCCTGCCCGATCTGGGTGGCGATGTCTTCCGGCAGCCGGACCGGCTGCGCGCCAATGCCGAGGTAGCCGCGGCGGACGTGGCCATGCTGCACCAGCATCGGCACGATGCGCTGAAGCGTTGCCGCGGGCAGCGTCAGGCTGACGCCGCGCGATAGACCGGAGGTGTTCAGGCCCACGAATCGGCCATCGGCGCTGACAAGCGGCCCGCCGGAGAAGCCGGGGTACATGACGACATCGGTTTGCAGGTAGCGATCGACGAGCCCGCCTTCGGGCGTGCGCCACTCGCTGCCGAGGGCGCTGACAACGCCGAGGGTCGCCTGCACCGTGCGGCCCGGCCGGCCGAGCGCCAGCACCAGATGCCCAACGCGCGCCTCATCGATGGGCAGCCACGCGGGCGCCTTGAGCCCGGTGGCCGAGACGCGCACCACAGCGATATCGGCAGCCGGATCCCGTCCCATCAGCGTGGCATCGACCTCACGGCCGTCGGGCAGACCCACGCGCAGGCTGTCATCGCGACGCACGACGTGGTTCGCCGTGACGATCTCGCCGTCGCCCGACCAGACGATCCCGCTGGCCGGGACGCCGCGTCGGCCTTCGACGCGGACGACGGCTGCACCGGCCAGTTCGACCATGGCGGCCATCGCCGCCGACAGATCACCCAATACGTTGCTCATCCAAGAACCTCCTCTTCGGCGCCGTTCCGGCGCCTCGAAACAAGGCTAACAGGCCTGGTGGCCTGTTGCCCCTGCCCAACCGGCGAGAAACGGACCTGGACGAATGGCTAGGCTAGAGGAGGAGCAGCCCGAGGCGCGTCGCCCGCACGACGGCATCGGTGCGGCTTTGGGCGCCAAGCTTGCGCAGGACGCCGTTGAGGTGGAACTTGACCGTGTGGTCGCTGACGTTCAGCCGCGCGGCGATGGCTTTGTTGGGAAGACCTTCCGCCACCAGGCGCAGCACTTCAAACTCGCGCTCGGTCAAAGGCTCGGAAGGAGGGTGAACCACGCGGGCTTCCCCGTCCAGCTGCACGCTTTCCAGGGAAGGATCCATCACACGCAGCCCGCGCCGGACGGCGAGGACGGCCAGCGCCAGCGTCTCAACGTCCGCGTCGCGTGCCATCAGACCGCGAGCCCCGGCGCGGCGCGCCTCGGCAGCGTGCGCCGGACCCGGGAGAAGCGCCACGACCGGCGGGAGGTCCGGCGAACGTTCCGCCAGCACCTCGATGGGGACATCGGCGTTCCAGCCCAGGTCCCAGAGCAGGACATCCGGCCGGCTGGCCTCGAGCATGGCCTCCAGGTCTCCCAGAGGCGCGGACTGCCCGACAACCAGCACATCGGCCCGGCCGTCCAGCACGCTCGCCAGCCCGGTCCGCGCCAGGATGTCTTCCGCCACGATGAGGAGCCGAACCGGGGGTTCAGGCATTGGGCCGCGAGGGAAGGCATCGACGGGACGAGGTGATACGGGTCACGGCGTGGCAGACTCCGTCAAAGACGCGTCCCGATGGACCAGAAGGCACCTGGTCAAGGGGTAGGAGTCTCGGTGGGGGTTGGGGTTAGGGTTTCCGTCGGCGTCGGCGTGTCCGCCCCCGGTGTGTTGGTCAGCGTGGGTGTTGGGGTATCGGTGATCAGCACCAGCAGCGTCGGTGTCGGTGTGCCGGTTTGCGTCGGGGTCGCGGTGCCGGCCGTGGCCGTCAGGCACAGGTTGACGGCATTCGCCGACGTCGGCTCGAGAACCGAGTTGTTGAAGGTCCTCAGCGACTGGTCGTACTGATACGCTGCGCCGCATGGGTCCCCGGTCGCCAACAGCAGATGGCCGTACTCCATCGCCGAGCGGGCGTACTTGCGGCAGGCGTCCCAGGTCTGCGCACTGCAGATCTGGCCGAAAAGGCGCGCCGACTCGGCCCAATCGAGCCCGAAGTACGAGTTGGCCCAGGTGTAGAAGCCGGCTGAGTTGCGCCACGCTACGGCCGTGTTGTCGAGCGGCGCGAAGCGCTCGGCCAGGTTGAGATGGTAGATGCCCTGCTCATGCAACCCGCGCAGGATTTCGTCCACGCCCAGGCTGCGCAGAGCTTGTGACATCAGCGCGTCGATCTCGCCGGCCCGGTAGGTGATGTCGCGGCCGCGCAGCGTGACCAGCGCTTCGAGCGCCGTCGACCATCCGCCCTGCCCCAGCGACGATTGGGCCTGATCGAACAACCCCTGGAGCGAAGACACATCGAGCGTGGGGGTCGGTGTCGCCGGCGGGCCAGTGGGGCTGGGCATCGGCGTCGGCAGTTCGAGGGCAGCCAGAGCACGGCCCAACAGCTCGGCGGCGCCGGGGTAGTCCGGATTGATCTGCACGACGTAGTCGAAGCGCTGGCGGGCCAGTTCATAGCGCGTGGCCAGCAGGTCCTCCACACCCAGATCGAACTGCTCCTGCGCCGCGCGGGCGAGCATCTCGTCGGTGGAAAGGCCGGCGCGTTGGCGTCCGGCCGCCACCCCGGTCAGGGTAGCGATCGTCAGGACCAGGACGGCGAACAGCCCCAGCCCGACGACGACCAGGACGGAGGTGCGAACCCGCCTTCGGGGCTCCAAGGGTAGCACCGGGTGCGGACTAGTGGTCGTCACGGACGAGCTGGGCGGAAACATGACACGCTTGCCTCAGGGCGATGGCAGCGGGATGAGCCCGGACGAAGGGCCGAGGCCGCTGGTGGCGGTGAAGATCTCATCGCGCAGGATGCGGATCTGGTCCGGCACCGCGCCGAGGACTTTCGCCCCGTCCGGCCGGGTATAGAAGCGCACCATGTTCGGCGGGCCGATGACGCCCGAGAGGATGCCCTCCTTTGGGACCTGCATGGCCAGCCAGCCCAGCGACACCATTTGATCCAGCGACAGGTCGGTGCGCACGCCGGATGCCAGTTCCTGGTAAAGAGCCGGGGCGCGGGTGATCAGCGTCGGCAACATGTCGAAGCCGACGACGCGGTCGAGAACGGCCAGGACGACCCGCTGCTGGCGCCGGGCGCGGCCGAAGTCATCGCCGGCGGCCTTGCGCACGCGGGCGAAGGCCAGCGCTTCGGGGCCGTCGAAGTGGTAGGCCTTCGCCTCCAGGTTGATCGACATCCGGCCGATTGGGGCGATGCGGATCGGCTCTTCCACCAGGATGTCGATGCCGCCGATCTCGTCGATCATGCGCTCGAAGGCCTTGAAGTCGATGACGGCGTAATAGTTGATCGGCACGCCGATCACGTCCTCGACCGTCTGACGCGCCAGCGCCGGCCCGCCGCCGGGCAGGCGGTAGGCCTCGCCAAGCATGTAGGCGGTATTGATGCGGTTGTGGTCAAAACCGGGGATCTCGACCCACAGGTCGCGGGGAACGGACAGCATGCCCGCCCGGCGCGTGATCGGGTCGATGGTGACCAGCATCATGCTGTCAGAGCGCGGTGCGCCGGTGCCGGCTTCCCAGTCGCGGTAGTCGAGGCCCATGACCAGCAGTGTGACACGCGAACTGCCGTTCCACGGCTGGACGTTGACCGGCTCGAGCGGCGGGAGCGGCGTGGCACCCGGCACCGGCGTCGTCCCCGGCGCCGTTCCGGCCGTCCCGGTGAACGGACGCAGGCCGCTGGCGGAGACGCCGGCGGTGAAGTCCCGCACCAGCACGTGGACGACGACACCTGCCACCAGGATCAGCCCGGCGCACCCGGCGACGAGCACGCCGAGAATCGCCCGCCACGCCAGGTGCTCGCTGTCCTTCCCGTCCAGACCTCTCAGCCCCACGCTTCGCTCCCGGGACAAGCTCGGCCTATTGTACGACGCATCCCGGGTGGCGGAGGTTCCAACATCTGCAGGCTGTTGGAGTGCGAACGGAGCTTCGGGACCGCCGGGCTGCCTGAGCCGTCTTCAGCTTCCGGGCTTGCTGCGCGTCGCCCAGGCCGCCTCGAAGTCGGCTACGGCCTTCTCGGTCAGCGCATTCTCGGCCATGCCCAGGATCACCTCCAGGGGCAGGCTGAGGTGGTGGGCGCCGGCCAGCAGCGTGTCGATCGCCTCCGCCGGCGACTTGATCCCGGCCGCCAAGATCTCGCAATCCGTCGGGTCGAGGACGTCGGCCATCTGGTCGATCAGGCCGGGGCCATCGCCGGTGAAGCGCGTCACCCGGTTGACGTACGGGATGACATACTGCGCGCCGGCCTGCGCCGCCAGGTACGCCTGGCCGGGGGTGAAGACGCCGGTGACGGCGACGGTGGCCTTGCCGGAGATCTGCGCCGCGAATGTCAGACCCTCAATGGTGCACGGGATCTTCAGCCCCAGGTTCTCTGCCAACGCCAGGAACGGGTCGGCCTCGGCGCGCATTGCCTGCGGGGTGTGCGCCAACACCTGGTAGAAGACGCTCCCGGGGAATAGGGGGCATAGCGCCTGAAGCGCCTGGCGCGCGTCAGTATGTCCGGCGCGCGCCAACAGCGCGGGGTTGGTCGTCGCGCCGACAACGAACCCAAGGGCCGATGCCCTGCGAGCGTCGTCGAGGTTGGCCGAATCAAGGAATAGTGCCATGCGAGCCTCCGATCCATCCCATCGATGTCGTCCGGTGGGGCGCTGCAATCATAGTCGCGACACCGGCGACTCGCCACCCACGACCTGACAGGTGGCGTTGCCACCTGTCAGGTCGTGGGCAATCCCAGGAATGCGGTATCCTCTTCTCCCGGAGGAACATCATGGGCAGTCGTGGGCTGACGCCGACAGAGCAGGCCGAGGCGTGGAGCGTGTTTAGCAGCGCGCTGGACTACGCGCGAGTGCGTGTCGTGGAGGATGCAGGTTGGACGAATGCTCTGCCCCGCCTGCAAGCGCGCCTGGCTGGGCGCCCTGCCCCATCGACCGACAACGCCGTGACGTTGGGCCATCGTGTCTGCTTTCCACGCCGGCTGGACACAACCGCCGAGGCGCTTGCGGCAGGTCGGTTCGGCGACTTCGGTTGGCTGATGCATGAGCTGACGCATGCCTGGCAGGCGGAACGGATGGGCATGCGTTACCTGCTCCAGGCGCTGCAGGCTCAGATGAGGCTCGGGGCACAGGTCTACGAATACGGGGGCGAGTCGGTGATCCACGCGGCGACTGCGGCCGGCAAAGGACTGGCCGCGTTCAACGTCGAGCAGCAAGCGGAGATCGCCCGCGACTACTACTGGCGCCTGCGGCACGGCCTCGATGTCGCTGGCTGGTCATCACTCGTCGCCGAACTGAGGCAGACATGACCCCTCTCCTGCGGGTGCCATCGAGATCCACATGGCACCCGCCGTTGAACTCCCCGTAGGGTTCCATCCGCGGCCACCCGCGGTGTCCAACGCACTTGACTGCGCAGGATCCTGACTGAAGTCTCGCCACGCCCTCAGGGGCAAGGTTCGAATGGGGACACTTCCCACGACCAACCGGACTTCCTCGCTGCCGACATGTCACTGGAGGACGAGTCTGACTCCCGCCCCAACCTGCGCTATGTGCCAGACGATGTCTCTGAGCCGATCGCCCGACCTACGCACGCAGACCCGATCCCACTTCAGGCAAATGCGAGAATGTGCTGTCTGCGCTCTTCGGAGAGAGCGCCTAGTCTCGGCGGCGACGCCATCCAAGACCACCTGCGGGGAGTCCTCCAAGGCGGCGCAGAGAAGTGTCCGGCAGGGTATTCGTTCTCGCTCTGGAGATTCGTTTGGCAAGGCACCGAAACACTTGTGTATGCGTGCGGGGTCTTTCGATCGATGGCCCAGCCGTCTCCGCTGGCGAACCGGGCGAGGCTTCAGGTTGCGGACCTGGACATGCGCCGGATCCGGTGGCGAGCGCGGCGGTATTCCTGAAGATCACCTATCCGGGCCGCGGCTAAGCCCCCACGCCAGAGCCAGGTCAAGTGGCCTTCGTCCACAACCCAATCGCCGGTCTTAGGCCATGCACTTCGCTATGCCCGACGGGTTGTCGCATCATCCCTGACATGGTTCCCGACCTGAGAGTCGCATCCGGGTCGCCCCCCCGGAAGCGGCCAAAGCGGCCCAGAGCAGAAGCACGGTACCCGGGAAGGCCGCGCGGTCGAACGAGAAATCAAGGAAGATCTTGAAGTCCGGGTGGCTCGGTTGGGCGGTGTAGAGCATCGCGAGTACACCAAAGAGCCAACAGAGACCCAACGCGCCCGTCGACACCACCATTGCCTGGCGCGGCCTCCCACCCCCGAGGATCGCGGCAATGGCAAGGATGGCCAGCAGCGGCATCCATGCCCCCCACACTGTCGGCGCCAGGAAAGCACGGGCGGCATAGCCAGCAAGAAACTTCGCTCCCTCTGGGTCTAGGGTGCCGCCAACAAGGCTGGAGACGAAGGTCCTGACCGTCCCCCCGATCTCTTCGCCGACCTGGTAGGTAGTCCCGAAGGCAAGCCACATCCCGCTGACAATCAGGAATGGGAGTGCCAGATTGGCGACCGTGCCCGCAGCCAGGCGTCGCCGCGACCCGGTCAGCCAGAGCAGTCCCAGGCCGGCCAGGGCGAAGCCAAATCCCTCCGGACGAGTCCAAGCCGCAAGCCCGAAGAGGAGGGATCCAATCCTTACCCTCGCTGGGCGGCAAGACTCCAATCCGGATGCGGTCCAAAGGGCACCAAGCACCAGGTAGGTCGTATAGGGAAGATTGGCGTACCCGGTTGTCGAATGGAAGAACAGCACGGGTAGTGAGACCAGAGCGAGACCACCCGCGGCTGCCAGTTGTGGCAAGGCACCCTGGCGCCTCCAGAACCACATGCATCCGCTGACCAGCGATGCCAGGAAAGCGGGGAAGATCAACTTGGAGCCCGGGAGCGCGTCGCCGTCGACCATTCGGAAGATCGCTATCCCCAGCGGGACGTTCTGGGGGTAGGCAAGGACATGCCCACCCCAATCCTTGCCAGCGAAAATGGACCCGAACTGCGAGGTGGCGTAGCCCTTCAGCGCCCAGTTGGCGATGTCATCGTAGATTGAATACGCCCGACCGATCGAAATCGCCACGGATAGCAGGAGGAGCAGACAAGTGGCTGTGACCGTTAGGCTGGCAACCGAGATTCTCAGTCGGCGAGCCCCCCGAACTCCCGACCCAGCAGCATCGTTCAGACTGGTGTACCTGAACCTTGACCGGCCGAGGGCAAGCGACAACGCTCCACCGACGATGGCCAGATAGATCGCGACAAATGTCCAGATCCCTATGCGTCCGCCAAGGATCCAAGCGACCACGAAGGTGCACCAGGTAAGCAAGCCAAGGCCGACAGGTACCGATAGTGTCAGGATACCCATCCAACTAGACTCCCCGAATAGCAGTCGGGCGGCGAGTGCACCCAAGAGCCCGACAAGTAGCATCACGATTCCGGACCGCAAGACGGCCCTCGGATCCGTCATCAGGTCGCCTGCAGCCCTGGATTCCGTGACACCTGCATCCTGTCCTGCTCCGCCCGGCAAGTACACGCCACGGAAGACATCAGAATTCCCAGGGAACGATCTAAGGACGGCGAAGCCATCCATGACCTGAGGTGGGGGGAACTCCTTGATGGCGGGGACAGCCATCCCGGGGGACTGGAGACACACGGCGCATTCTGCAGTCCATCCGTTGGACTTCGCGCCCATGCACGGGCAGGCAACTATTGCCCGGGGCATTAGGAAGAACTGAAGGTTGTTCTGGGCCGAGAACGCACCAGCGGCGTCCGGCACGGCAACGGAGGTCCCTTCCGGGACGACTTGCCGCAAGAATCGCATGTACTCCATTCCCGTGGACCCGAAGAGGAACCTCGCGCTCCGGTCCACGGCCGGGAGGTTCCGGGTACGCCACGTAGCCTTCGCCCACGGGATCCCGTAGTCGGCAAGCAACACCGCTGCCTGCGTGCAGCCCGCAGTTAGCACAAGCGCGAGGATAACAGTTGGAAACCAATTGGATCTCGAATCCATCTGGGTGTCACGCACTCCGGTTGGCAATCCTAGGCGCGGAGGTGGGGTGGTCCCGCCTCCACATGTGCGGAAAGGAAGCTCATGGGGTGTTCATCCCCCGCCGCTGCGATGCCAGCGCAGGGGCTTGACCGGCTCGCGAACGAACGCCCCCTTGGCCTCTTGATCCAACTGAACGGTCTTCACCCACCAGCCGGCTTTCGCTCCGTCCGGGAAGAGATCCTCGGGCAGATGGGCGACGACGGCCCGGAACATCTCCGCCTGCGTCAGACCCGGCGCCTTGTTGGGGAGGACCCTCATCAGGGCCCGATGCATGGCCTGATACTTGACCGCGTCGACGGTGGTTGTGTATCCGGGGACATTGACGCTCTGAACCGTCATGCGAGCTGAGCTCGCCGTGGGCACACGCACAGAACCCCGCTTCGGTGAACCAGACTTGGATGCCATCGCCACGACCATCATCCATGCATCGGCAACCGGATCGTCGGCTTGCAGGACGCTCTTTCACCGCTACTCGTCTCAGCCGTACGCGTACGACACCTGCACGCACCCCTGGCC
>Ga0315293_10002966_pt1 | contig 16341 bp, 23 predicted proteins | sample YL17G13_20_MG_FD_203071 | JGI IMG/M metagenome (GOLD analysis project Ga0315293, IMG submission 203071) | Sediment microbial communities from Yellowstone Lake, YNP, Wyoming, USA - YL17G13_20 | ecosystem: Environmental > Aquatic > Freshwater > Lake > Sediment | place: USA: Wyoming | collected...
TAGGGACTTATATATGTATAGGGGCGGGTGACTTTTGGACCCCCAGGCCGACGAAACTTCCAAAAAAATCTCAGGCCATGATAAGATGGGTCGTCGCAAAATCGAAGGTCTCATATGTACTCGATGCAACCGGGATTTTTCTCAGGAACCATATGGAACCACCGCATTCAAGAGACACATTGCCCGTAAGAACCCCTGTGTACCTGAGGAGGGGCACACATACCAGCGAGCCCCACCAAAATTCTTTGAGGGCGTGGTGATCAATGACTTTGACGCAGTTGATTTATCCCATGTTACAGCACCAAGCCCAGATGGACGCAAGGAAGTGTGGATCAGGTCATTTCTTCGTCAAATTTTCAGTCGGGAAGAGAACAAGTGCATCGTCCTCAAAAATATTGAAATGTACCCAGATGAGATTTTCGTTAAGCGCGAAGGAAAGGTGAGAGTTATGAGTATTCACAACCTGACTATACTGACTCTTCTGGTTCTTCATGAACGTCTATACCCATATCTTGAGATTTCTGGATGGGATAAATACAAAGAGTTTGAGGAATGGGTGGATAGTGTATCAGGTGTGGCTCTCAATGACAGAAGCTGGGCGGGGACCATCGAACCTTTATCATATTATTACATATTCGTACGCGACTTTCTCAAAGACTATCTATTTAAAATGGAAAATAGAAGACATCAAACCTGGATGATTTCAAGCGCCACATGGTCGCCTTAAAAGATGTCGCCTATTTATATAATAATATGAGCCCGGAAGAGTTCGCAGAAAAGGCCGCCAAGTTCTTTCCCAAGGCAAAGGACTGGCCCCCACCAGGTCAGCAGCGGACCATAACCCCCGAAGAAGCGGTAAGTCCTAACCCCCTCCCAAAAATAAAAGGAAGTTTCATTAACCCTACACCCCCTAATTGAAGTAATATAAAAAATGTATATTATCCCTATTAGGGAATTATATATGTATAGGGGCGAGTGACTTTTGGACCCCCAGGCCGACGAAACTTCCAAAAAAATCTCAGGCCATGATAAGATGGGATGGATCTACATGATACGCAACAAAGTCAATGGGAAATGCTATATAGGACAGACCAGGCGTAAAAAGGTGGAATTTAGATGGTCCCAGCACAAGAACAGACCCGGTATTATGAAATCAGCGTTCGATAAACATGGGGTTGAAAATTTTGAGTTTTCAGTTATATGTGAAATACCGACCGAAGAGTTGAATGCCCGTGAGATCCTCGAAATCCGCGAAAGGAACACACTTTATCAGAATGGATATAACCTGGAGTCTGGAGGAAATACTAATGTTATAACCCATCCAGAAACTCGAAAAAAGATGAGCGAGGCAAATAAAGGAGAAAAAACCCCAATTTTGGAAAAACCCACACCGAAGAAACTCGTAAAAAGATGAGTGAGGCGCAGAAAGGGCGAGCGCCTATGAGCGAAGAAACTCAGATCAAGATGAGTGAGGCGCAGAAAGGAAAGAAAGCTACAGAAGAGACGCGTGCAAAAATTAGCGATGCTACTAAAGGAGAAAACAATCCCAATTTTGGAAAAAAGGCAAGTGAAGAAACTCGTAAAAAAATTAGTGAGGCGATGCGTTGGAAAAGTGTGAGACAACTTTCGTTAGATGGCGACCTAATTGCAGTTTTTGATTCTATGATACAGGCTGGAGAATCTCTTGGAAGTGACTATTCGGGTATAAGCAAATGCTGTAGAGGAAAAACCAAGACTTCGGGGGGATTTAAATGGGAATATTCAATTACACTCTAAAGATTTTCCGCAGTGCGTGAATGGTGATCTTCGTCTTGGAGGCGTTCGGCACCTGTGTCTCGAGCGCGGGGTCGTTGAGCACCTCTGCGCAAACCTTGGACTTGCTTTCTTGTAAAAGTACAATAGACTGTTCGACGCTCGGGAGGGTTTCGCTGCCCACATATATGAGCCTCTTGACCACCACCTTCTGCGTCTGTCCCGTCCTGTGAGCCCGGCTGACCGCTTGAAGCTCCGTGGCCGGTGACCAAGAAGGCGCCGTGATGTAGACGCGGGTACTTTCCTGCAAATTTAGACCCACTCCGCCCGCCTTGATCTGTATGAGGAAGACTGCACCCGGCGCAGCAGCCTTGAACCCTGCGATTGCCTCCTCGCGCTTCTCCTTGAGGACCGACCCATCGATGCGAAACACCGGAAGGCCTATAGCCGTCAGCATCTCCTGGATGTGGTCCATTTCTCCCATGAATTGCGTGAAGATGAGCGCCTTCTCCTTGGGGTGCTCGAGAATATTCGCGATGAGGGTCGCCATCTTCCTGGACCGCCGCGGGGCCCACAGTTCCGGACTTTCGTCGTCCTTGATGGCCATGCCGTCCAGGTACAGCTGAGGCCACGTCATCACCTGGCGCACGCGCAGGAGCGCCTCGAGGAGCATCATCTGCCGACCGGCTCCAGACCCCATCTGGATCACCTCGCGGACCACATCCTGCCCGCGACTGAAGGCCTCTTCGTAGAGCGCCTTTTCCTCCGGGAACATCTCGAGCTCGATGTTCTCAAACTCGCACGGAGGGAGCGCGAGGCGCGCGTTGAATTTGGCCACGCTCTCCTTGGTGCGCCGGAGGACATACGCGTCTCGCACCTGGTCGGTGTAGCCCTGGACCACATCTCGTGGGATGCCCACGAAGCTGCAGAGCGCCACAAAGTCCTTGATGGAGTTGAAGACGGGCGTGCCTGACACGACCCACCGGATGGGCGCATGGAGAGCCGCGCACGCGATGTGACTCTTCGACTTTTTGTTGCGAATCTCGTGCCCTTCATCGAGGATCACACGGTCCCATTCGACGCTCAGCAGGGGGCACATGGGGCTGCCCACACGGTGCGGGAGGATCGAATATGGAGCAACCACCACATTTGGAAGGGTATCCGGAAGCGCCCTCTTGGCGCCATCGAATGATGCGACGCTTAGGCTCGGCGCGAACCGCTTGATCTCGTCGCACCACTGACCGACGATCGACTTGGGGACGACGACCAATGTGTGTGGTTTTGGGTTGAGTAGCATGGTCGCAATCAGCTGGACAGTCTTGCCAAGCCCCATCTCATCACACAGGAAGCCACCAGGACGCGCGGGGTCCTCCTCACGCGCCAAAAGCCACTTGACGCCTTCGTGCTGGTAGGGCGAAATCAGGCGGGTTCGAAGAAGTGGAGCCATTTTGAGCGTTGTTTGTGGATCAGGTCTTGGGACCTGACTTGGGGAAGACACGAATTTTCTCTGCACCTCTCATAGGAATGTCGAACGACGAACTCGTACGGAAAATTACAAACGTTATTCGGACCCATGCGAATCCCAAGCAGGGTCTGTCCAACCTGAAGAACAGCCAGGATATTGTCCCTGGAATTGTGGCAATTATCAAGAATGCTGTCGGGGGTCAGGCAACCACGAACGCTGTGATCCAACAGGCACCTGTGAATGTTCTTGTCAATTCAATTACAAAATTGATCCGTAACAAGGTGGCGTTGACACCGAACACCAAGGCCAAAGTCGTCGAGCGTCTGTCCACCAACGGAAATCAGTCGAACGAGTTGGTCCAGAAGATTCTTCAGTCTTTGCGTCAGTCCCTCCCACCCACTGCAATTTCGAATCAAAATTCATCATCTATTTTGTTGCCTACAAGTAAGATGCCACAGGCTGCCGGGACCTCCACGAACAATCTCACTGGCAAGCAGAATGTTGGGACCTCCACAAACAATCTCACTGGCAAGCAGACTGCCGGGACCTCCACAAACAATCTCACTGGCGCCCCCCAGCCACCGACACCCGTGACCCCGCGCAATTACTCGAAGCTCGGCCTCAAGGAACTCCTGAACGCCCGGAGCAAGTATCCCGCGAACGCTGAGAGGATCAACAAGGCTATCAGGGAGTTGTTCGAGCAGGCTCTCCGCGATCTCAAGTACGAGTCTGGGTCCAAGCGCGCCCGGAAGATTGGCGAGCTCCTGCGCCTTTTGCCGCGCAACTTCAGCGGCCGACGCAACGCCACCTCGCTCGTCATCAACAACGTCCGCAACGCCCGCAACGAGCGTGAGCTGCAGAACCTGGCCTCGAACCTCGGGCGCGTCTCGAACGAGAACATCGCTCGGGCGTTCGCCGAGCAAAAGAAGCGCCTCAAGCGCAAAACAAACGAGGTGCAGAACCGGAACTTGCGCTACCGGCGTGCAGGGGAGGGAAACAACCTCAATGAGATTCGGCGCCGTCGGGCAGTCCTGGGAGGCGGCTACGGCGGTGGAAATAACCTCAATGAGATTCGGCGCCGTCGGGCAGTTCTGGGAGGAGGAAACGGCGGCGGATTCGGAGGTGGAAATGGCGGGGGATCCGGTGGTGGTGGAAACAACCTGAATGAGCTGCGTCGCCGTCGGATGGTTCTCGAGAGCGGGGCGGCGCCGCCACCACCCCTGCCTCCTATGCAGCAGAATGCCATCAACAACGCTGGTGGCATCCCTCGTGCGCTTACCACCGTCGCGGCTGTTCCTGGTGGCGCGCCGGAGGTTGCAAAGGCGGCCGAGGCTCTCAACGAGACGGGTGGCAACGTCGCGCAGGCCATCAACATCAAGGGTGCGAGCCCGGCGGCAATTAATGCAGTCCAGAAACTGGGTGGAAAGAATAACGCCGTGAACGTTCTGGAGGGCCTGAACACGATGAGCCAGACGACAGAGACGCGGAAGCGCAAGGCTGCCCGGACAATCGGACGCCCAAAGAAGCGGCGGCTTCAAAAGCCACGCCTGGCCGCTCTGAACAAGGTTATTAACTCGGTCAAGAAGCAGAAGCTGATTTCGATCATCGCCCACAACGTCACCAAGACGAATGAGATTCACCCGAACGACGAGAAACTCAAGAAGTACTACAAAAAGGTCGTCAAGGCGAACATCCTCCGCACGCCTTTTGCGAAGATTGTCAAGAAGGCGGCGAAGAGGGCGTAGGTGTCCCAAAAAAAACATAGGACTATATAAAATGTCGAATCAGACGACAAGCAAAGCATTGCCGATTTTGATTGTCCTGTTGGTCTGTTGCTGTGTGAGCTCTGTGACTGCAGGGGGGCTCTGGGCGGGCAATGTTTTCTGCGACACGTCAAACCCAGACGACCAGGCGGCGGGTATGAACTGTGCATCCGTTTATGAACGCTCTCCGGCTCCAGGACCGGCTCCAGGACCGGCTCCAGGACCGGCTCCGGTGGCGCTCACCCCTCTCCAGACGCTTCTTGCGTCGGCCAAGGCCATCCAGGTCCCCGCCGTCGACCCAGCTACGCTCTCTGGGACGTGGGGCGCGGCAATCACGCCTACTGAGCCAACAGGCCCCACTATCAAGTACTCGTTCACTATGGACGTGAAACTTGAAAGCACCTGGAGCACCGTTGCGGGTTCGACCTATGCCGTCTTCACACACGCCGGGGGGTCGCCGTCTTTCTATATTAATAACGGGATAGGTAGCCCGCCTGCGACGTGGTGGCAGAAAAACGGAGTGCTCATTTACCAGGCCACGGTAGGCGGTACAGGGGGGCAACTGATGCAAGTTTATGCGGATAGTTTCGTACCGTCGACTGCTAGTTATAAAAACATAATGGTTGTTTGCGACGGAACTGCGGTTAACTATTACGTAGACGGTGTATTGGCCACGGTGACTAACGGTAGCTCTGTAAACACAACCGGAGTTAAGTGGAATACTGGTGCATGGGCTTGGGGTGGGATGGTGGAGGCGGGAGGCGTCGCGCCGCCTCTGGGAAAGAGCAAAATTCGCAACTTTTACTGGTGGTCCAATAAGGCATTGTCGGCTGACGAGCGCACAACTCTTCTGGGAAATGCCGCGACGGCTGGATCGCTCGGTGCCTCTACGTACATGCCCGAGCCGTACACCGTTGAGAAGGATTTTGCCGGGTACTAGGGCGGAACTTCGTCCGCCCGTCGGGACCTAAGGTCCCTCAAAAATTCGTGTCCTCCCCTCGCCAGGTCTTAAAGACCTAAAGAACGTTTAGCATGTAAAGAGAATGGCGCGACTCCATGATTCCACATCCTTCGCCTACATTCAGAAACTGAACCGCATCCGGGCCGGACTGATCAACGATCAGTCCCCCGATCCATCGTGGGTCCGCATCACGACAATTACGATGTGTTCGAAGTTTCTGGAGGCGATCGATCTTCCCAAGTTTCGTGAAAATTTCAAGAAACTCGAGACGGTCTATGTTCGGCCCAAGGGGTCCCGGTCGCGTGGCTTTGCGTGGAAGATGAAGGAGACGGCCTTTTATAACCAGGTGACTATTGGGTACGAAGACCACTCGTCCCGCAAGAGCATCAAGTTGTTCCCGAACGGCTCTATCCAGGTGGCCGGGTGTGCAGACCTCTTCGACTGTCGACGGATCCTCAAGCAACTGTCCTTTATTTTGATGGTTGTCCTTGGAAAGGAGGCTGTTGTTCCGGTCGATGAGGTTTCGGTCAAGATGATCAACACCAACTTCTCTCTGAACTCTTCGGTCAACCTCCTCAAGATTATAGGGAAGCTTTCGAAGGCCGCCCCTGGTCAGGACTCTGCGAGTCCTTCGTTCAAAGTCACCTTCGACCCCGACAGGTACAGCGCAGTCAAGGTCAAGTTCGTCCCCAAGCCTGGGCAGAAGCAGGTGACGGCGAGCATCTTCAGTACAGGGAAGATCATAGTGACGGGGGCGCAGACACTCGATGAGATTGCCGAGGCTTACTCAATTTTGAATCAAAATTTGAGGGACCCGGCCATACTCATCAAACCCGCAGCGCAGCCGGAACTGTTCGACAACATCATGGGGGCGACGTTTGGGGAGTGGCACCGAGTCCTTGCGAATAAAATCTAGTGTAATCTCAAATGTCTCAGCGCTATGGCATGGCCGATGGCCGCTGCCTCACCGAGTTTTCGTCCAGCCGCATCCTAAACGATCAGATTATGGCCGAGAAGGGGGTTGCCTTCCAGGACAACTACAAGTACCGTGCAACCCTCCAGGCAGAGGGACCTGAGGGCCTGTCTCTGCCCGTCCGGAACGGCGCATGCCGGACCGGTCAGGTTGTGGTCCTTGTCGAGAATGAATAAAAATATTAACATAAAGTAAATGTCTATCGCTGCTGTTTTCGCAGGTGTTCTCGTCCTTTTCCTGATCATCTGGATGTCCCTGTCATTCACGAACCAGCTTTGTGAGGGTTTGAAGCTGTGCTACAACAAGGAGTGCCCAGTGTGTCCCTCTACGCCTGCCCCGGCTCCGGCTCCTGCCCCGGCTCCTGCCCCGGCTCCTGCCCCGGCTCCGGCTCCTGCCCCGGCCACGGCGACGGGCTCGGGCTCAGGCTACATGCCTGAACCCTACGTAAAGGAATAGAACTCTTAGAAATAAATGGTCCGTGTCATAATCGATGGCAATATAGGATCCGGGAAGACGACGCAACTTGCTTTGCTGGAGAAGACCGGCTACACAGTTCGCCGAGAAGCCATACAGAACTGGCCACTCGAGGAATTTTACAATGATCCAGCACGTTGGGCCTTTTTACTTCACACCAGCATCCTCTTGACCAACCAGCCAGGGGAGGGGGACCCGCCTCTGGTTCTCTTCGAGAGGTCTCTCATGAGCTCCAGGTGGGTCTTTTGGGAGGTTATGAAAAAGCAGGGTCTCGTGACGGCCAAGGAGGATGCAATCTACGACAAGCTGTACGATAAGCACGCCTGGCGCCCGGACCTTTTCATCTACCTGTACAAGAGTCCCGAGAGGTGCTTCGAGCACATCCAGGGGAGGAACCAGCCCGGGGATCAGGGGTCCATCACGCTCGAGTACCTGCAGCAACTTGATGCGGCCTACAAGAAACTCCTCGCAAACGTGCCCTGCAAGGTCCTCTTTGTGAATGCGGACAGGCCTGCGGAGAAAATACACGCCGAAATTTATAGACACCTAGTAGAGCATGAACTGTTCGTCAGTGACCCTCAACGGAACGAAATGCAAACAAAAGGCAGTCGAAGACGGAAAATGCCGTGCTCATCTCTCCCAGACGTGTGCCGTCTGTCTTGAGGTGACGAAGCGGAACGACAAGAGGCTCAAGTGCAAGCACGTCTTCCACAACAAGTGCATCACGACCTGGTTCGAGACCTCTATCGAGTGTCCTACGTGTCGCATGGAGCAGGACGACGACCCCTTGGTCGTCTTTCGAAAGCACGTCGAGGACAATATGAGGGAAAAGTACCGAGATGCCATCAGGTCCCTCGAGCTCGAGGTGGCTCGGGCGCGACGCCGATAGGCGTCGCTCGGGCGGGGGTGGAACACCCCTCAGCGCGCCGCCGGTAGGTAAAAGTTCCCTTGGTATGGTGTATGAGCCGCCGGTGTGGATCCCAGACCCTGACCGGCGGAAATTGCAAACAAATTTTGCCCGACGGTCAGGACAGGTGTTGGCAACATAGGGGCCCCCAGTGTGCCGTGTGTCTCTCGTCCATGGGGGGACAGAGGGAGACCCGGAAGATTGGGTGTGGGCACGAGTTTCACCTTTCGTGCATCAACCGATGGAAGTCTAATTGCACCGGTCCAGATCCCACGTGTCCCATGTGCAGAGTTCCCTTTGATGTCCCGACGTACAGGTGTCGGCTCATAATAGAGAGGGTACAGGACGGTCAAAGGGCCCTCCTGCCATTTGACGCATCGAACGTCCACAATATCATGGAGGGGTTCGGGCTCGATATGAGACAGCTCATACCTCCAGGGCCTGGAAGATTCATCACAGATCTTCATTTTGATATCGAAGAGGACGAGGACATGGGTGATATTCTCGTGCAACTCGGCCTACCGGTTCCCGTTGTTTCCAGTTTTCGCGAACCCACGTCGAACACCGTAGGCTGAACAAAAACGGGTGTAGTGGAACCCAGGGTGCCACTTGCGATCCGACTTCCGGGGATCCACGATCGTCTTTCCGGACGCATCGATCATCAAGGGGCCAGACGCATGACCCTGCTTGTGAGACCAGAGGTTCACCGGCAATGTGATCACCTTGCCGACAGGCGGCCGAGGATAGCTCGTCGTGGACCGAACCACTGGCAATTTGAAATTAGAATTGATTGTGGAAATCTTCCCATCTGTTGGGCTTATGGGCGCCGATGCCTTGGGAAGGGCCGCGACAATGGTTGCGGGCCTCACCCTGAAAAACTTAGCGAGAGCCGGAATTGTATCCCCAGAACGAATCCGATAACGGACTGCATTGTTCTGGACGTACCAATGGAAATCGCCTGTAGAGTTGCCAAAATCATTTGAAGGGGCCACGAAGCACATAACCTTGTAGAACCCGGGCTTGCACCGAGCGCCAGGGCTCATGCGGTAGACGGACCCGGGGTTGTCGCTCAGGACGCGCTGGACGATCCCCGTGCAGGTCGTGAAGGTCAGGCCGTTGGCCTTCATCCCGCTGCGGTCCCCGGGCACGCTCTTGGCGACGCGGTTCTTCGAAAAGGATCCGAATGCGTAGTCGTAGCAATTGTCGTGCGTGACACCCTTGGAGCCCCAGGGATCCCAGGAAAAGGTCCGCTCAGCTCCAGACAGGGGCAGGCCACGGACCGTCGTCTTCCGGCGCGGCGCCGGCGCCTTGGTCTTTGAAGCACGGCGCACGGCAGGTCGCTTGGCAACCGGCCGTCGCTTAGGGGCCACCACCATCTTACTTCAGGCCAACTTTTTTCTTTGTCAAAAGTAAATGCTGAACATTCTCCAGTCCCGCTCCCAGAAGGAGCTCATCTATAACCTGGTGATCTTCCTGATTTACATTGTGATCATGACGTTTGTTCTGCGCTTCCTGTGGAACAAGTCCCTGGTCAAGCACATCAGCGTGCTCAAGACGGTCGACACACTGCCGCAGACCCTGCTGCTGGCCATCGCACTGGCCCTGTTCAAGTGCTAGACGGGCCGAGTGTGAAGCACTCGTCACGGGAACCTTCAATAACTCCATACAACATTAACCTTCGTGGGTTTACACGAAGGTTAATTTTGTTTTTAAATTGATCCAGTACCTTTCTAGATCTCATTGTATCCCACCTTGACGATGTTGTCGACCAGGAGGGTCGGGAACCCAGAGACAAACTCGGGGCAGGCGCCATCCTGCTTGCAGTCAACGAAAGTGTAAGGGAGGCCATTGTCAATCAGGTACTTCTCCTGCTTCACGCACCACGGGCAGGTCTTGGAACCGTACACGATGATGTTGCCCTTGTCGGGAGGGGTCAGCTTGTCACCAAATGACACCATCTTGAAGGAGAAGAGCAGGAAGGCAATCACGGCCAGAGCGATGAGGACGCAAGTCTTCGTCTTCATTTCTTATTACCTGAGAAAATTCGCTTGGCGATTTCCACCTTTGACCTGAGACCCGTGATGTTCTTGCCGCGCTGACGCGCCAGGTTCTTCAGGAAGTTCATGCTGATGGCCGCACCGTTCACGTAGGCCAAGCGACCCGTCGGTCCACGGACCTTGATGCGACCGCTCGTCGGGCTGTACTCGTGAGCAGACTTCTTGGAGTTTGGCGCCTTGGTCGTCACGATCATCTTAGGGCGCTTGGCCGCCAGGTTGGCTGCACGCTGTCGCATGCGGGCTGCCGCCGCCTCCAGGTTCTTGGCCGGGAGAGCACTTGCGGCCGTCACGCTCACACCGCGCGGGATGGCTAGGATCTGAGTAACCGTCTGGACCTTTCGGACGCTCCCGCCAATCTTGTTCGGTGAGAATGCGACGTTCCCACGGTGCAAGCGGAGCTCCACAAGCCGGGTCGCCTTGGCCCTCGCCTTGGTCCATGCGTTGTCGTAGTTGGCCCCAGACTTGGCACCGTTGTTCTTCCAGTACCACTCGACAAGCTTGTCAAACTTGGCATTCTTAAAGAGATTGCGGGCCAGTGGCTTGGTCTTGACGGCGGGCTTCAGCTTCGCCTTGCCAGTCTTGAGTTGGCTGACGGTCAGCTTGCGCAGGGGGCGGGCCGGCTTGAGTTTGGCCTTGGCTTCCCGCAACTTGGCGGGAGAAACCATGGGTCTCGCCGTCGTCTTCTTGAGCTTCGCCTTGGCGATCTGCAAGTTGAGTGCCGTTGGGCGCAGAGCCTTCTTGACCACCGGGGACTTGTTCCGGGCCAGGGAGAGCTTGCGTCCAGTCGTCTTGAGCTTCGCCTTGACTGCCATCAAGTTTGGCGAAGACACGCGCTTCTTCCCCTGCTTCATAAACGAAAAAGTCATAATCTCGTCAAGAGACGGCAGGTCCGGGTGCGCGTCACCGTACTTGAGACGCCACTGGTTCACGTGCGTGTTCTCTTCGCCGCGGTACCCGGGCGGTATAGCCTTTTTCAAAAACGCAATTGCCTTTGGGTGCTTGTCCGCGTGGTGCTTCATTGCCCACTGAAGAAGCTCGTTCAGGAACAAGTGCTGGTCGTACCGAGCGTCCGTCTTGGGGCCCACTCCCCAGTGCGAGGCCGTCTTGGTCCCATTTGCGGTGTTGACGGCGGGGTTGGTTCCCGACTTTTTCAGGCGGGCCCAGCCGAAGTCTCCCATGAGAAACCCGCGCTGCGCGACGAATACGTTCTGCATGTGAAGGTCGTTGTGTCGAAAGTCCGGGTACTTCTGTTGAATTCCTGAAATTGCGCCTAGGATATTGGAGATGAGGTTATACATCATAAGATCATCGACCTGCTTGGTGCTCGCGAGCCATTTATCGAGCGACCCACCACCCGCATATTCCATGAATATTATACCCTGCTGAGACTTGTCAAACTTGCTCGCATTCTGAAGGTTCTCAGCGTTGATCTGGACCGGTTCAACGAAATTCAAGCATCGAATTGACTTGAACACATTGACGATGTAAGGCGAGCATTTCTGGACGGCACTCTGTATGTTGTATTCGACATCTACGGGTTGGGGTTCTCCGCGTTGCTTGGCGCTCAAGTCCCGAGGCGCGACTTTTACGGCAAAAGGCGCGCGGGCACTAGCGTACTTGGATGCCAAAAACACAACACCCTGGCGACCTTTGCCGATGGACTTGAAGGTTTTCAGAGAGGCTCGGAGTTTTACGCACGAACTATTCCAGTTGGGATACTCTGATGCATTCATCGGCGGGCTAATGGCTTGATACTTGTAATTGGGTGGCGGTGATGAAAGTCGACGCGGGCTAAAAGGAATGGACTTGATAGTCGGGTGCCAAGGTGACGGCGTTCCCTTCATCCAGTTGGGATTTGCATCGAGCCAACTCGCCATGCGAAACCGCGGAGGCGCGCGTTTTGGCTTGAAACGCGTGGGGTTCTTCACCGCATTGGGGTGGGCCCGAAGCCAACGCTGTGCCTGTAGCTTGTCTGCGATACTCATAGGGACGTTAATCTCCGTATTGCCAGCATTGTTGTGCTGAAGTACGTAGTGTCTTGTGGGCTCTTTGATGAGACGAAATTTTCGAGACGATACCCAATTGGTCATTATATTACACAGTTAGATATTTATTGCACTTGGTCTAGCCGAGGGAAGCGCAGCTTCCCGACCGGACCGAAGGTCCGCTCCCCTCTCGTCCACAAGTCGCTACGCGACTTGGCTAGGTTCCCTACTCCTCCGCCTCCGGGTCCGTCTCGTACTCGACCGAGCCCTCAGATGGCGTCGTCTCGACAGGCTCGTCGGCCGCGGCCAAAAACGCACACGGCTTGAGCTTGTTGGTCGGCGCGAACATCACCTGGTGGACGCGGACCGTCACACCGACACCAGCGGGGGTGCGCCAGATCTGGTTGATGTCGATGATGGCGCTGACCGACTGACCCTTCTCCAGGTCAGTCAGAGGGACCGACTGACGGGCCGCGCTGTAAGCCTCGGTTGCAATCACGCCATCCTTCATGAGCACCTTGAGGTTCATGGTCGGTGCGTAGCCCTCCTTGGAGGAGGGGCGGACCAGGGGCTTGTAGATGCCCTCCTTGATCACCTCGCGAGACATCTTCTTGCCCAAAAGCTCGTTAGAGTTCTCGGTGATGAAGTCCAGAGCGCGCTCGTCCAGCGCCTGCAGAGCCGCCACGACCTCGGGCTTGTCGAGGCTCAGGGGGAGAGAGTAGGACTGAACCTTGCCCTGGTCATCCTTGAAGTCACTCAGACCAAAGGGGGCACGGAGTGCGGGAAGCTGGAAAATCAACTTCTGTCCAGCGTTGCTGTTGAGGTAGACCGCCTTGCCACCCTTGGCATTCTTGCGGATATCGGAGAACTTGACATCGGTTGCGTTGAAGGTGGAGAACATCGAGAGAGCCATTTGTCGCTTATACACTATACAGGACCTAGGGCTTTAAGTCTGTTCATCGACGACCCAAACTTTTTTCGAAACCTATAATAAAACATGGTGAACTTTAGCGGGTTCAGGAACCGTTTCTTCAAGAAACCAAATGTGGTCGCGCCAAAGCCCAATACCGCCAACTCGAATCTCGAGAAGAATGTTCGGGCGTATGTCAATGGATACCTCAAGAATCGTAACACCCCCAACAAGGTGCCCCCACTCAACAGTTCCATGGCGAACGCTCTTCACAAGTACATCAACTCCAAGCGCGCTCGGACGGCGGGTGCCGTCGCGGGTGTCCTTGGAAACGCCAATGCGACCGTGCCGGTTCAGCAGGCGGGCGCTGCGGCCGTCGTAAACGTGCCCTCGACCGCCACCCCGGCCGCCACCGGAAATCAGGTGGGCAATAAGGTCGCGAATGCGGGTGGTAACGCAACCCAGGCTGCGGCAGCTGCTGCGACCGCAGCGAAGCAGCAAGCCGTGAATCAGGGAAAGCCCGCGAACGTCGCGAATCAGGCGGGCGCCACAGCGGCGGCGCGGATGGCGAACGCCAATACCCAAACCCCTAACGCGGCTTCCAATGCTGCCCGTAATGGCGCGGCCGCTGCGGGTCTTCCCGAAAACGCACAGGAAAATGCAGCCAAGCGCGCCGGCACCGCAGCCGTCCTTGGAAACGCGAATGCGCCCGCGGCGGTCCAGGAGGCGGGCGCCCGCAGCCGGAAACGTGCCCTCGAACGCCACACCGGCCGCCGCAGGAAATCAGGTGGGCAATGCGGTCACGAATGCGGGTGGTAGCCCAACCCAGGCTGCCGCTGCCGCTGCCACTGCCGCTAAGCAGCAAGCCATGAACCAGGGAAAGCCCGCGAACGTCGCGAATGGGATGGCCGCCGCCGCTGCGGCTAATGCGGCGAACGCCAATACCCAAACCTCTAATGGGGCTTCCAATGCGGCCCGTAATGGCGCGGCCGCTGCGGGTCTTCCCGAAAACGCGTCCCGGGCCGCGGGCCTAATGGCACAGGCCAGCCAGCCGGAGGCGGCCACCGCAGGAAATAGCGGTAGCCAGGAAAAGACGATCAAGACGCCAAATAACACGAACGTGGTGGTGGTTCGTGCAAATAACAAGGCCCGGTGGAACTTCAAGAATAATGCGAACAAGGCCAAGTACAACCTGAATAACCGGAACGCGAACACGCCTACTATTCGTAAGAACGCGAATCTCAATACCGGTAACCTCTTCAAGCAGGAAAACTAACTGGGTCCACCTCCGCGCGTCAAACCACGGTGGACCGTAATAGCCTCAACAAATTCTTGACAAACTCGAAGATTTCAGGGTATCCCAAGAATCTCATCATGAACGTCACCATGAACAAGTCTGCGAACTTTGCCCGGCGTTTCCTAAATAGCAAGTTGCAGGCCGGCCGGAACAAGGCCCCCCAAGAACGCCCTTATGGAAGCAAGTACGCTGATAAGCACCCCTGGAAGAATATCATCAATTCTATGAATAAATACAACCTCACGAACGCCCAGAAGAATATGCTCCGGCGCGTGAATATTGCAGTCGCTGCACAGAACAAAAAGGGCATGTTCGAGCGTAGAGCCTCTGTGAATTTCAATATCAAAAACCTGAACCGGAACCAGGCTATCCAGAAGCAGAAGAACGCTTTGCAAAAGGCGAACCAGAACAGGCGGCAGAGTCGGATCGCGCCCAGCAACCAGCCCAACGCCAACGGGAACACATTCTATAACACCAAGCAAACCTTCAATAACAACAAGAACCAGGCTCAACAAATGTACCGTCAGCATCGTGAGACATATGGAAACTAAAATACTCTATAATATAAATGTCTCTCAACTACGCCGTTCCTTTCGGTGCCTATGTGGTCATCGCCAGCCCCCAGGCTTACCAGGCTGTGCGTGGAGTTCTCGGATCTTGGGTTGCAAACGCAGAGGGACTGCCAACGACTGCAGGCCTTCTGCTTCACGCTCTCGTGTATATTTTGCTGGTTGGGTTCTTGATGCGCCTTTTGAACAAGCGCACCTCGACGTTCTTCGGTCCCAAGCGCGCCGGAAAGTACTGCGAGTGCGGAAACGAGTGCAACCACACGTGCTATGGAGGGATCTGCAACTAAGAACAGCTCGGCGTACAGCAGTCCGGTGGGCACCCGAACATCACATTGTTGTCCAGATACGCGCACATTTGCTTACCGCTCGTGTCCTGTCTGGGAAAGCACGAGCACCCAACAGGGCACGACTTGCCAATGTAGCTCGACATGGGCAAGGTTGGCGCGGTGGGAGTAGATTCTCCCTCAGACTTCTGGAGTGAATTTTGGTACAAAATATAGATTGCGGTCGCCAGGAAGACCACAAGCGAAATGATGAAAAAGATGGAAGCCCCGGCGGCCATTTATTAATGTAACCATAGATTAATAAATGCCTGTCGTTGTACCGTTCATTACTTTTGTGGCTCTCGCGAGCCCCCAGGCCTTCCAGGCTACCCGCGGCATCTTTGGCCCGTGGGTTGCCGGTCCCGAGGGACTTCCGTCGATCGCCGGTCTGTGTCTGCACGCCCTCGTCTTTCTGATCCTCTCCTGGCTCCTGTATCGCGTCGTCTCCACATACACGTACGAGACCCGCGATGACCAGGACGACCAGAACACCAAGCATTATCAGGAGGACCGATTCATCTTCAACCGCCGAATTTAAAATAAAATCCAATAGTACATGTATAACTTTATCGTTCCCGGAGTCGCTTTCGCCGTCGTCTCCAGCCCGGCCACCTACCAGCTGACTCGCGGCATTGCCGGTTCGTGGATCGCCAGCGCCGAGGGCGCAGCGACCCCCGCAGGCCTCTTCCTGCACACACTGGTCTTCCTGTTCCTCCTGTGCCTGCTCACCAAGTACCTGCCGAAGGTTTTCCCCCGCACTGCCAAGTATAGCCACATGTCCTACTATCAGATGCATATGAAGCCCGATGAGATGTAGGGAGCTTCCTCAGAACTCCTCCTCCATCCCAAAAGCCTCATCGCCAGGCATAAACTTTGAATAATCACCGACCCTTTTCTCAAAGAAA
>Ga0315293_10002968_pt1 | contig 16340 bp, 28 predicted proteins | sample YL17G13_20_MG_FD_203071 | JGI IMG/M metagenome (GOLD analysis project Ga0315293, IMG submission 203071) | Sediment microbial communities from Yellowstone Lake, YNP, Wyoming, USA - YL17G13_20 | ecosystem: Environmental > Aquatic > Freshwater > Lake > Sediment | place: USA: Wyoming | collected...
ATATGTATCATGAAGTAAAAGTAAAATTTTGGGCTTATAATGAGTTAGTGATGATGAAAAATTAAATAATTAGCGATAGCTGTGTTGCTTTTTAGGATTCATGCAACACAGCTATAAAATTAAACTTGTGTAAAATCTGTTAGCATATATTCTAAAATTATTGAAAATATTAAAACCCTAAAAAATTAATGCTTTTTAAGCACCCATTAATTTTTTCATTGCAGGATGCATATCCACTGCATGCTGTTGTGCAATGTTCTGATAGAACTGGAAAATAATCATGATTCCTAATAATAATGAGGTTCCTCCTGTTAATGTCCCCAAAATATCTGCAAGAGCAGCTAATAAACCAATAGCAATACCACCCATAACTGTTAAAGGCATAACATATCTTTTTAATACTGATTCTAAGATTCTTTCATCTTTTCTAAATCCTGGGATTTGAAGCCCTGATTTTAAAATATTTTGAGCTTGGTTTGAAGCATCCATCCCAGAAGTTTTTACCCAAAACACAGAAAACAAAGATGCAAAAAATATAAAAAACAAAATATGCCCCAAAGTTTGGCCTAATAATCTCCATTGCCAGCTTCCAGTAATTATTGCCTCTACAATATTTGTTTCACCAATCCAGTATAAAAATCCAGAAACAGCCCTTCCATTAACCATATTTCCTAAAAATGTAGGATGCCCCATCCAATTTTGCAATAATCCTCCAAATAATTGTAAATTAGCAATTAATGCTGCAGTTAAAATAACAGGTATTACAGAAGAATAAAAAAACTGCAATGGCCATTTCATTGAATATCCTCTTAATCTGTCATAACTCAATGGGATTTCAATTTTTAGTGACTGAGCCCATACAACTATTAAAAATAAGATTACTGTAGCAAGGATTGCTGCTAAAGCAAGCATTGCTCCTTGAGAATCTGCATTAATCAAGCTTATTATAAATGCAATTACTTTACCAGATGCTTGAAAATTTCCCTGAGGCCCTAAAAACCCAAAAGCAGCAGATATTAATCTCCAACCAACCCCTGCTGCAATAAACAAGCTAACCCCGCTTCCAAATCCCCATTTATGGCAAACCTCATCCATAAATAATATTATTAATCCTCCTAAAACTAACTGCGACACTACAATAAATGTGTATCCTGGGACAGCTTCAAGTCCTTTCATAACAACATAGATTATTGCTTCGAATATTATGAAAAAGAAAACTAATAATTTTTGTAAACCCTGAAAAAATTTTTTACCTTCAGGGGTGCTTGTATCAATATCTAAAATCTTGCTTCCTACTAATAATTGTAAGATAATAGAAGCCATTACAATTGGCCCTATACCTAGGCTTATAATTGAACCAAAACTAGTTCCCATAATAACTGCAAGATATTCAAATCTCGCCATTGCATTACTTGCTAATCCATAAAGAGCAACATTTGACAAAACAAAAAAAGCAACAAGAATAATCAAAGTCCATTTTAATTTAACATTAAAGCTTAATTTCTTTTCAGTAGGCCCTTTTACTTCAGGCAAGTTTTTTAAGATATCTGTAAATTCCATTTTTATTGATTTTTATCCTCATCCCATCCTTCCTTTATTTTGTTAAGAATTTTAATCATTTCAATCTTAAAATAGCTATTCCAAAAATGAACAGCATCATCAATAAATTTTGCTTCAAATTTTTCATCTTTTGTTAAAGCAATTAGATTATTGCTGCTAATTAAAGAAACTATTCTTTTTATTATATCGGAAATTTTTTTCTTGTCTTCTTGACTAAGCATTCTACTTTCCATCAAAATCAGTATATTATTTGAAGAAGGGTTTATAAGGTCACAAGCATAATTGAGCCAAGATTTGTAAATATCAACTATTCTTCGGGATAGCTTTCTATTTAATAAAGGAGAAACATAACCCTCTTGTAAGACCATTTCTTCTATAGAGAATATATCATTAAGCTCTTTAAAACTTGATTTAAAACCTAATTTTTTTTTAATTTCTTTAAATTCTTCTCTAAACTTTTTTAATAATTCTTCGTTTTCCATATTTATTCTCTCTTTTCTTTAATCTCTTTCTTGTTTTCTTCTGGTTTTTTTCTTAATTCAGAAATAATGATTTTCCCACCCGCTTTTTCAATTTTTTCTTTTGCAGATTTAGTAAAAGCTCTTGCAGTTATTGTTAATTTTGTTTTTAATTCTCCATCTCCAAGAATTTTATGCTTTTTTAATTCAATATTAGTCTTTCCAGGAAATTTTTCAATAATCTCTTTTAAATTAATTGCAAGTACTTTTTTTCTTTTAGTGCTCTTGCTTGTGATTCCTTGTTTTCCAAAATATTTATTGCCATAAAGGTTTATTATAAGAGATTTTTTATGGTCTGCTCTTTTACCAGTTCCAGACATGCCATGCCCGCCTTGTTCCCCGCTGCTTCTCCATTTTTTTCTAGAACCATGCCCATAAGTAGTTTGTCCTCGCTGTCTCTTAGACTTTTTCCTTTTCTTAGTTTTTACTACCATTTTTATAGCATCCTCTCAATTAATTTATTCATGTCGCTTTTATTGTTGCCTAAAACTCCTTTAGGATATTGCAATTTACTCTTTATTCCTCCTCTGGGGGGATGAAGCCTAAAAAAAGGTTTTAATTTGCCGTCTATCTTTTTGCCACGGGCCTTTACTAATTTATCATAAGTTTCTTTGCTTATTTCACCATAAGCAACATAATATTTTACTTTTTCCAATAATCCTTGGATATTTTTATTGTTTGTATCAATTACCACACAAACATACTTTCTTCTTAATCTTAATCTGTAAAGAGTGTTTTCAATATCTTTAGGAACCCCTACCATCCCAGAGATTCTAATCACAGCAATGAACTTATTGTCTTTTTTATTATCAGTATCTTTCTTTTCACCTTTCTTCTGTTCTTCAGAACTTAAGCTACTCTTGTTATCTATATCTTTTTGAAGATTAATAGTTTTTTTATTATTTTTTTGTTCTTTCATTTTAACAAATCCTCAGATTTTTAAAACTTCCAATTTGGAAAATTGGAGAGTTCTCAGAATTTTTAATTCTGAAATACTGAAAATTGTAAATTTTCTTCATCATTTATTTTTGTCTCTATATTTATTCTCACCTTTGATTTTATGCCTTTATTTACTTATTGTTTTTCAATACTCTCTTCTGGGAAACCAAGTTTTACTAAAACTGCTTTGGCAGTTTTTGAATGGTCTCCTTGGAGTTCAACAGTGTTTCCTTTTACTGTGCCGCCACATGCTAAAGCCTGTTTAAGGCTTTTTGCAGTAGCTTTCAAATCAACCCCCTGAAAGCCAGAGATTGTTGTAACAACTTTACCGAAACGTTTTTTTTCAGTTCCGATATTTATCTTCTGTTCTGTCTTCGCTATTTCTTCACAAACACAAGCTTGTAAAGGCAATCCGCATTTTGGACATATATCCATTTGTTTATTTCTCAACAAATTTTTTGCTTTGAAGCTTTAAATCTTCATTTAATCTGTTGAATGTAAGCAGTCTTGCAATTGTTTTTTTAATCTCGTTGGTTTTTATTTTTCTGCCTTTTCCAGAACTAATCTGATTTTTAATCAATTCAAATTTTAAATCTTTTATTTTTTCATTAATCTCTTTCTCAGACATTTTTGAGATTTCTTTTGTCTTAAGAATAGCCATTATTTCCTGCCCTCCTTAAGTTTTTTTGGTTTAATAACTTTATTGTCCTTAACATCTTCGTCAATCTGTTCTTTAGGAACCCCCTCTTCTAATTCTTCTTCAATTTTCATAGCAGTCCCTTCTTCTTCAATTTTCATAGCAGTCCCTTCTTCTTCAATTTTCATAGCAGTCCCTTCTTCTTCAGATTTTAATTCTAAATTATCAGATTCAGCAATAACCTCTTTTTTATTTTTTCTTTTATTTTTCCTATCAATTACAATAGATTTATATTTTGATTTTTCTTTTTTAGATTTCTTTTTTAATTCTTTTTTTTCTGGATTCTCTCCTTTTAGTTGTTCTAAATTTTTCTCAGTAATATCAATTTTATCATAAATTATAGCATCTGGCGGCATAATTGCTACTTTAACACCAATGATCCCACTTTTAGTAAGTGCAACGGACTGCGCCCTGTTAACTTCTTCCCTCGATTCTCCTGCTTTTTTTAAATATCCTTGTGCAAATCTCCAGCTTTTTGCTCTGTCACTTGGAAGTTTCCCGCTTATTCTTAATTCACAGCCCAATGCTCCAGCATTTATTATGTCCTGTAATTTTTTATATGCAATAACTTTAAACTTAAGGTTGCCCATTCTTTCTAAAGCCATTGCAATTTCATCTGCAACTAATTGAGCATCAAATAAGGGATTTTTAATTTCATTTATTTCAATATGAGGGTTCTCAAGCTTAAATCTGGTTTTTAATACTTGAGTTAATTCTTCTATTTTTTCTCCTTTTCTCCCAATTATAAATCCGGGCTTGCTTGTTGAAATAATTATTTTTTCTCCAACAGGAGTATATTCAATATCTAATCTGCTAATTCTGCCCCTACCTAAATTTCTTTTTATGTACTCTTTTATGCCGAATTCTTCTTTCTTAAGATTAATAAATTTTCTTTCTTCCATTTTACATTTTTGTAGTTTTATTTAAAGCATCTGCACATGCTTTAGCTAAATTTATTGTACTCCTAATCTGGCCGTAAGTATCAGAATAAACATCCTTGATTCCAACAGCTTTTAGTATTTTTTTACATTCATCTCCAATAACTAATCCGGTTCCTTGGGGGGCAGGTATTAATTTTACTCTGCAGCTTCCTGATTTTCCTTCTACAACAAACGGTACAGTATGAGGTTCTCCACAATTACAATTAAAACTCCCACACCCTCTTTTAATCTTTACAATGTTAAGCTTGGCTTTTCTTATTGCTTTTGCTCTTGCTGGCAAAGTCTCTTTTGCTTTTCCATAACCAAGCCCAAAATATCCATTTTGATTTCCGATAATGCACATACAAGAAAAAGTAGGTATATTCCCCTCAGCAGTTTTTTTCTGAGTTTGTCTCCATGCTCTTCTTTTACCCCCGCCAAATTTTCCTTTTGATTGTCCAATATTCAAAATATCAGATTTTAAATTGGGCGATAATAAATCAACAATTTCAGGCTCCAGGATTTTATATTTTAAAGCTTCATCTAAATCTTTTATCTTTCCCTGTTTTACAAGGTTTCCTAATTTTGTTTTTGGTTTCCAGTTTTCAAGATGGTTTATTTGTTCTTGATTTATTCTATCGTCTCTTAATTTTTCTCTTTCTTCTCTTGATAACATAGGCCTTCTTTGTCTTGAAAAATTATTTTCTCTGCCCCTTGAAAAATTTGGTCTTCTTTCCCCTGCCATTTTATTTGTTTATTTCTCCTTTCACTTTTTCAAAAAATTCATATTTATTTTTAATTCTTTCTTCATTAGGCAGAATCTTTTTATCATATTTAATAGCTATTCCAGAATCTGATGCCCCTTTAACTGCAGCATATACTCTTGAACCCTTAGTATTTGGGATTAATCCGCTATCCAAAATAACTTCCTGTTTTATTTCCTTAGCTTTTTTGCCCAATAATAATCCTGCAAGATATGTAGCGCCTAAAGACTTTAAACTTCCTGCTTTATCTCCAGGCCACCCATGTCTTAATAATTCTTTTGTATTAACAGAGCATAAAACCTTATCTTTTGCATTTTCACTTTCCACAATTTGTAAAATTACATATCTATTTGTTTTTCTTACAACTAATCTTAAATAATTTCCTTTAAGCAGCATTAATCTTTTTTTGTAATTTGTTTTATTCTCTAATCGTCTTCTTTTATCTAATTTCATTTTTCTTTCTCCTTAGTTTTTGTTTTTTTAGTAGTTTTCTTTTCTTTTGCTTGCTTTGTTGTTTTTTCTTTTTTCATCTGCTTAACAATCCTGCTTGATTTGATTCCAATCTCCTTAAAATCTTCTAAATATTCTTTAAGATGAGCCTTGCTTTTAAACTCCCTCATTCTTATTTTTTTTCTTAATTTAGAATACAGATTAGGCTCTATTGCCCCTATTTTTTTTAATTCTTTTAAATAAGCTCTTAATTTCCTTGTAATTTTTACATATGTTTGTTTTCTTTTATTAACTGTCCTTCTGATTTTTCCAGGCCCTCGTCTTGTTTTTCTTCTTTTAATCTTTTTTCTTCCTTTAACAGGCTTAATTTTAATTATTCCTCCGGCATATAAATCTCTGATATCTTGTTTTGTAATTGCTTCTTTTATTTCAGCAAAATTATCACTATTAAATTGAATTCTGTTTTTTCCAACTTTTAAGGTTCTTGCTGCAAGTTCTTTTTTATTAAATAAGTTTGTCATGGTATTTAAATTTCCTCCGTGTTTCCATGAAATTTAAATGCTTGAAAATATTTTTTTATTTTCATTGTTATTTTCCTCTCCTATAATTATTTGTTTGAATTTCTTTTTGCTTTTCTTCAATGCCTGGTTTTTTATCAGATTCATTTAACTTTTCTTCTGCAATCTTATTTTCTTCTTCTTTCTTCTCAGCCCTTGCTTCTTCTTTAGCTTCTTTTTTTGCCTTTTTTTCAGCTTCTTTTTGGGATTTTTTATCTTTTTCAGTTCTTCTAATTTTTCTTTTAGCTTGTTTTTCTTTAATCTTCTTTGATTTTTCTTCAATTCTTTCTAAAGTTCTTTTTGGGTCTAAATATAGTTTAATATTATTCTTAATTGCATATTCTGCAATTTCTTTTCTTTTTTTATTTCCAACCTTTGCAACAATTCCAATTTCAGATTTTCCAAGTTTTTTTAAATCATTTAAATTTTTGATAATTATTGGTTTCAGTCCTTTAACTAAATCTCTTGTTTTTTTCATGCTTCTAAATCCTGCATCAATGTTTCTTAAATGTCCTTTTATGTTTAATCTCATTTTATTGTCTATTCCTTTTCCTTTTCTATATTTTAGTTTCTTTTTTCTTCTTAATCCCAACTTTGAGTATTGGTGAGTATTCCCTCTTAAGAATCTTTTCCTTTTTAATTTCATTTGAATATCCTCCCTGGTTTTTCTGAGATAAAAATTCCATCCTGAAAAATTCTTCTGTCTTTGTTCCTTACTTTTGTTCCTTTTTCAATATCTGCAGCGCATTGGCCTGCTTTTTCAATATTAACTGATTCTAATTCAATCTCTTCTTTATTAATCTTAACATCAACCTCTTTTGCAATCTTTATTCTTCGTTCTTTTTTCTCTCCTAAAAAGTTTTTAACAACAAGTTCATTCTTAGTTTTGTCAAAAACAGCAGTCATTGGGAAATGAACATTTGAAATTTTAAGTTTATATTTAAATTTTTTTGTTAATCCTTTTATCATATTTTTTATATGCGCTTTAATAGTCCCAAAAAGTTTTTTATTATTTTTTGTTGCTTTTTTAACTTCTAAAATAATTTTATTGCCCTCGATTATAGTTTTTATTCTAGCGTTTAACTCAATTTGAATTTCATCATTATTTTTTTTCATCATTATTTTAGACCCTGTTATACTTGCATTAATTCCTTCAGGAATTTCAATTTCTTCTTTTAATTCTTTTTTTATTGCCATTAAAACATATATGCAACCAAGCATCCTCCTAAGTTTTGTTCTTTAGCTTCAGTGTGTTTCATTAGTCCTTTATTTGTTGAAACAATAATAAAACCAAAATTTCTTGCTGGGAGAAATCTTTCTATATATTTATTTATTTTATTAGTAGAAAAAGTGTATCTTGGTTTGATTGCTCTGATCTCATTTAATTTAATTATTTGAATTGTAAGGCTAGTTCCATTAATAGAATAATCCAAATACCCTTCTTGTTTAGCTATATCTAATACATTTCTCAATAGTTTTGAGTGTTTATTTACCACTACTTCTGTTTTCCTTGCTTTTTTAGCATTCATTATTTGGTTTAGTGTATCAGCAACAATATCTTGACTCATTTTAATTAACTCCTTGAGGAATTTCATATCCTGCTTTTGATAATACCGATTTATGTTCCTCAGATAATTCATTGAGATTTCGAAATCTACTTGCAATCTGGTTTTTTTCATAACCTCTTACTACTAATCTGCCTCTTTTATCTATCCTTGATATCTCCTTAGGAGTAAGAATAGCGACTGTTAAATCTCCAAATGAATTATAAGAATTTATAAATTTAAATTCATCTCCTATATTCAATACAGCTGCTTCTTCGTAACCAAAAGGGCATTTTTCTGCTTTAATTACTAACTTATCCCCCACTTTTAACTCCTTTAAATCTTCTAAATTTCTCAATTTTTTAACTTGTGGTTTTTCTTTAGTTTTCATTTTATTTAGCTATATTTTTTAAATCCAAGCTCTTCTGCAATTTCTCTGAAACAATGCCTGCACAAATTCAATCCATACTGGCTTAAATGTGCTCCAAATCTCCCGCATTTTTCGCATTTTTGCTTTGCAATTCCAGTGGTTCTGTCTTTTGGCTTGTTATGTTTAATATATTTAGTTTTAATTGCAGGTTTTCTTTTAAACTGCTTCAATGCTTTTCTCCAATCACTTGCTGTCATTTTCTTCTACAATCTCCACTCCAAAGTTTTTAATTAAAAAATCAGTTATCTCCTGCGCTGTAACACTTTGTCTTTTTGGATATTTCCCTCTCTTTATTTTTCTCATTTTAACTCTTTTTCCTTTCCTTTTAAAAACAAGACTTGCTTCAAAACCTAAGATTCCAATTTCTCTGTCATATTCTAGCCCAGGGACTTCAATATATTCACGAATTCCAAAAGAAACATGATTCTCTGTAATCTGCTTTTTCTTAAGTTCATTATCTAAAGCAGCAAAAAACCTTTTTAACAAATCAATAATTTTTTCCTTGTCTCTAATAGTAACCTTACATCCGCTTTTCTTTCCAGGACTAATCCCAAATGCAGGAATTCTTTTTTTAGATTTTATTTGATGAACTATTCTGTCTTTGGTTATCATTTTTAATAATTTTGCTGCTTTTTCAAGTTTATCATCAGTTCCTCCGCAATTAAGCACTAATTTTTCTATTTCAATCTCCCTCATTGGATTTGGTTTAGTTTTTTTCTTTTCCATTTTATTCTACAATAATTATATTTTTAACCCAGACATTTATTTTTCCTTTATCAGAGATAATTTTTACAATTGTTTTTCCTCCCCTTTCCATAATGTTTTCTATTTTTCCGTTCTCTCCTGCGTGTTTTCCCTTCATTACAAAAACTTTTTTTCCTTTTTCCATTGTAATTATTTTAATTATGCTGTTCTCTTTTAAGTTTAATAAGAGAGAGTCTCCAGTATTTGCTTTTTCTTTAGAAATTATATTCTTGCCATGCATTAAGTTTAACTGAACCTTTTTTCCAGGCAGTATTTTTTTATTAAGAACCTTAAAGATTTTTGTTTCAGATTCTTTGTCAGAGATTTCCTCAAAAATCATTTTTTTCTTTTCTGAAAATGTTGCCCTATAATTCTTTTTCATATCAGGCAAATTAATGATATCAAATAAACAAACAGGATAATTTGTTTCATGTATTTCTTTATGATTAATTTTTATCTTTTTTTCATTAATTAATCTTTGTAATTCTTTTTTATTTCTTACAATTTTTAATATGTCTCTTGCAATAACAACCAAAGGAATTGAATCAGATTTATTATAGCTTGCAACTGCTATATACTTTGTTCCTTTCCTTGGTATTGGCCAGAATTTTCCAATATTTTTTCTATTTATATGTGCCATTTTATTTTTTGTCCTTTTTTGGTTTTTCTTTATTTATTTCAGCTTTTTTTTCTTTAGTTTCTTCAGCTTCTTCTTTATTTTTCCTTTCTAAAGCTTCTTTTCTTTTTACATCTTCTAAATTTAATTCCTGAATCTGCAAATTAGATGGATTAAAATAAACACCGACCTTTGATCCGTCTTTCTTGCTTCTAAAAATTCCTTCAATCATAACTCTTAATTTGCTTAAATCAATAGAATCTATTTTTCCTTTTTTTCCTTTAAACTCCCCTCTCATAATCTTAACACTGTCATTTTTTCTTATTGGAAAACTTCTTTTCCCATATTTTTTTCTTAAATCTTTGGATAAATTTGCAGAAATAAGTTTATGTTTTACATGAATCGGAGCATTTGCTCTGTATTTTCTTTGTTTTCTTGGCTGTCTGCTTGCCTTCCATTTATTTGAAAATTTTTGTTTCATATTTTACATTATAAACTTCGCAATTTTAGCTAAAAACGGCCATCTGTCTGCAACTTCTTTTGCTATAGGCCCTTTAATTTGAGTTCCTTTTGGATTTCCTTTTTCATCTTTTAATAATGCAACAGCATTGTCTGTGAATGAAACTCTTTCCCCTGTATTTCTTCTGTAAGGCCTCTTTTGCCTGATTACTACTGCATCAAAAACTTGTCCTTTCATTTCTGGTTCTCCTGCTCTTACAGAAACCTTTACCCAATCTCCTATTTTTGCATATTGCTGTCTGCCATGTTTTGTTTTGCCATGTTTAACGCCTGTTATTCTTACAATTCTTGCTCCACTATTATCACTGGCTAAAACCTGGCTTCCGATATTTAATGCTCTTGTTAATCTTGCGCTTACTCCTTTCATTTTACTGCCTCCTTTCCTTCTTGTCCATGAATTTTAGCTATAACAATAAAATGAATTATTTTGCTGATTGGCCTGCATTCTCTTATTTCAATATAATCTCCTAAATTAATATCATCAGCCATGCAGTCTGGAAGCCTTGCATGAAGTTTTGTTTTTCTTTTTGAATATCTTTCATATTTTTTAATATAAATAGTTCTTTCAAATTCAATACAAACTCTTTTTGGGAATTTTCTAATAACTTTTCCTTTAAAACTTCTCCCTCTGATGCTGATGTGCCCGTGTGTTGGGCAAAACTTATCAGTGCAATTGATTTTTTCTTTGTTTATAGGGGTTATTTTCTTATCCTCCATTTATTTTTCATCTCCTTGTTTTCTCTTATTTTCTTTTTTTATATCTTGTATTAATTTAAGTGTAAGATGAGTTCTTTTAAATTTTCCTTTTCCAAATCTTCTATAAGGTCTTGAAGCAACATCTGCTTTGCAAAATAGTTTATACTTTTCTAATTCTAATTCATTAACCAAAGCATTTGATTTTAGGCTCTTTAATGATTTAATAAAATATCCTAATGCAGTTATTGGATATCTCCCAGACATAATCCCCTTTCTATGAGGTATTTCCCCTCTCATTGGTACTGCAATTTTTTCTTGTTCTGCTTGTTCTAATAATGAAATTGTTTTGTCAAGTTCTTTATTTCGAATCATATTGCAGATAGCAATGCTCTGTTTTGTTGAAATAGGCAAGTTTTTTGCATTAACAATTGCTTCTGTTTTTTTAGGTTTGTCTTGTTTTTTAATTTCAGGTTTGCTTTTAGTTGTTTCTATTTTTTCCATCTTTTCTTTAGAACTTCTCATTTCTTCATTAATTTCTTCTTTAATTTCTTCATCTGCTTTTTTTTGGGTTATTTTATCTTCTGCTACTTTTTCTTCTATTTTTGTTATTTCCTCAGCTATTTCTTTTTCAGCTTTTTTTATTTCAATATCTTTATTATCTATTTTATTATTCTCATTTTTAAATAAAACAAATTTAGATTTTTTTGGAGCTTCAATTATTCTTGATTGTATTTTATACTTTTCTTGATTCTCTGTTTCTGTTATTGTTTTCTTATGTGGGTCCATATTTCATATTTATTTAACAGACAGTGACGCGCTTCCTCTTGTTGCGCCAACTCCTGCTGCTCCATGTTTAACTTTAGCTCTAGTAGCTGCAAATTCTCCTAATCTATGCCCTAACATTTCTCCAGTAATCTCTAATGGCACAAAAGTATTTCCTTTATGAATTAAGATTCTTAACCCAATCAATTGAGGGACAATTATTAAATATCTTGAATGAGTTTTTATAGGTTTTTTTTCTTGAGTTTTTTTATTACATCTTGAAATGAACTTCTGTATTTCATCTGTTTGTCTTAATACAGTTCTTTTTTCATTTGATTTAAGGAGTGTTGCAAATTCACGAATCTCCATTTTTTTTAATTCTTCTATTGTTTTCCCGCGATAAGTGAATTCTTTTTTCTTAAAACTTGTTTTTTCTTCTTCCATTTTATTTTCTTCAGTTTCCATTTTTATTTCCTCCTTCCTGTTTGTCTAGGCCTTATGTGCCCTACTTTTGCTCCAGGAGGAGCATTTCTTTTGGCAATTTTGCTTTTAATTCTTTTTCCTCTTCCACTTCCAAAAGGATGGTCAACAGCATTAACCTTGACTGCAGAGGTTCTGTGCCATTTTCTCCCTTTTGATTTCATCATATGGTGCATTTTCCCTGCTTTAACAATTGGTTTCATTAATCTTCCTTCACCAGCTGCGACACCAATTGTCGCCCTGCAATTTTCATTTAAACTTATTTTTCTTCTTTTTATTTGAATTTCAGCTTTGCCATTAGTTTTATCCAGCAATATTGCAGAAATCCCAGAACTTCTTAATATCTTCCCGCCATTTCCTGGAATTGTTTCAATATCAAATATTTTTTCTCCAATAGGAATATCTTTTAATTTTAAGATGTCTCCTATCATTGGTTTTCCATCTTCTCTTAATTTATTAATCATTATTTCTTGGCTCTCATAAATTCCTGAAGCTGCAGCACAAATAAAAATTTCCTTTTCAATTTGAATTTTAGCAAGAGGGGCATAATGAGCAGATGAATTAATCAGTCTTAATATCTTTCCTTTTCCAGAAGCATTTAAACTTGGATAAGTTATTCTGTATATGTAAGCTCTGGGCTTAACTCTAAAAGTTAAACTTCCATGCCCTCTAGCTCGACTTGTTATTCTTTTTCCCATTTTATAAGTTTACTCCCCCTAAGAGTTTTAACTTGGAATTATATTCCCGTTCATTTCCTGCATAAATAATATTATATTTTACTGTATCTGCAGAAATATCCAATATTTCATTATTCACTGAGAAACCACCAAACCCATTAGTTTCTACTAATCGCCAATATATTGAAGTAGAAGGGTCTTGATATATGCCTAAGAATTTTTCTTGACCTTCATACACCATTGCTTTAACTCTTTCAAGCTCTTCATTTGCTGCAACTCTTGCTCTAACAATAGTTCCAGGTTTTAATCTCCTGAGTTCATCTAAGTCTTTTATTTTAGAGATTCTGCCAAGAGCAGTAAATCTTACTCTAACAATAGCTCCAGGTTTTAATCTCTTGAGTTTATATAAACTGCTTATCTTAGTAATTCTGCCAAGAGCAGCATTCATCTCATCTTGTTTTTCAGACATATTTATAGCGTCAGTTATTCTCATGTTATATCATCCCCAACTTAGTTGCAACATCAATTGCAGGATTTTTAGCATTTAATTTAGTGTAAGCATATTTTTTGTTTAATCTAATATTAGTTCTTATGCTTTCTACTTTAACTTTAAACATCTCTTCAATTTCTTTTTTAATTTCAGTTTTTGATAATCTTCTATCAACTTCAAAAATTAAAGTATTTTCAGTTTCAATTAATCTTACTGCTTTTTCAGTTGTTATTGGTTTTATCATATTAAAATTAACTCCTTTAATTTTAATGCTTGAAAATTTTTAATTTTCATTGTTTTTTCTCCTTATTTGACTTTTCTTTATTTAAGTTTACTTTATTTCCAATGCTCTCTAATTCTTTAATTGCTTTTTCACTGAAAATCACTAATCTTGCCCCATTGTTCGCTAAATCACTTACAGTTAATTCATTAGTTTTTACAATTTCAATGCCTTTAATTTTAATATTTTCAGTTTTAGAGATAATAAATAATGCTCCTGCATTTTTTTTGTATTTTCTTCCTCTTAATTTGCCAATGCCTGCTCTTTTTGATTTTTTTTGGACAGCAATAAGATAAAAATCTTTTAAAATATTTTTTAAGGCATTTAAAAAATCTTTTGTGTTTAATTTTAATATTTTATCTTCAACAATTATAGGAAATTTAAGATCTTTATTTTCTTTATCTTGAATAGAAGAATATTTCTTTTTTAATTCTTCAATAGAGTTTGAATATGTTAAAGCAGATAATAAAGCCTTATTTAGTTCTTTTTTATTTATTTTTTTGATTCTTCCCAGCCCTTTTGGGGGATGAGCTCTTCTACCGCCTTTTGCTGAAGGAATAATTGCGCCTACCCATGAGAACTGAGTCCCTCTTCTCCACATTATCTTTCTAGGAATTCTTGACATACCATGGCCATAACTTACTTTCCAAGCATGTCTTTTGTGCCTTATATTCCCAGAAGCAGAACGAGCCATTCCAGCATAAAGTTTTGGAGCAGAAGGGTGTTTTATTTTTTCAGCTTCTACGATTTTGTAAATAATATCTTCTCTTACTGGTTCTTCAAATAAGGTTGTTGTAATCTCCTTAATTTTCTTTCCATTAATATCTAATATTTGTGCTTTCATTTTAATTTATAATCTTCATGGCTATATCCATAAGCTCTAACAAAACATCCATCTCCCTTAAAGTTAGGATTGCATTTATGTTGTTTAAGGCCATGTTTTTGCATAATCTCAGAAACTTGAGAAACCCTATCTGTTAAAGTTAAGCAAATTGTTCTATGTTCTTCATCTGCTTCAATTGTATCTTGTTCCCTAGCATCCTCTAATTCTAGTATAGGGATATCAAATGCAGCGTAAATCCTTGGTGGCTTTTGTCCCAAAGTTATTTCAACATCTTCTATTTTCTTTGCTTTAATATCTTCTTCTACATTTTGACAAGCCCTTCTAAGGTGTGTATACATTCTTTTCCAATCAATTTTATTTTTCATCTTAATTCAATAAATTCATAGGTTTTTTTAGTTTGTTTTTTAGTTCCTCTTAAAGGGATTGTGATTAATAACTGCCTCTTAATAGGCCCCTGAACACTCCCCCTTATAAGAACATAATCATTTCTTATTTTTCCAAAATGTTTAAACCCACTAGAAGGATTAATATCTTTTTCCTTAATATTATTAATACCCACAATCTTATTATTATAAACAACTCTTGTAAAATAACCCATTTGCCCCATTCTTGGCTGAGTAAAATCTACTCTTGAAGGATGCCATGGACCGCCGCTACCCAAGGTTCTTTGTCCTTTTTCTGATTTGTGTGCTTTTAATGTTGTTCCAAATCTTTTGATTGTACCTTGTGTTCCTTTCCCTTTTGTAACCCCCCTAATATCAACAACTTCATTTTTAAAAATATCTTTAATTGAAATTTCTTTTGTCATATTATTTTTAACAAATTCTAATTTTTCACTTAAACTGCCTGATAAACCAATTTCAGCAATATCCGGGCTTTTTTTAATCCCTGTTTTTTTAACCTGAGAATAAATAAGAACTCTTAAGTCATCAAAATCTTCTTGTTTGAAGTCTTCAATTTTTTTCTTAAGGTTTTTTGGAAGCTTAATCTTTCTTTTTAATTCTTTATCAAGATTTGAATTTAAAACCTCTCCGACAGCCTTTTTATTTTTATAAAATCTAACAGAAAAAATTTTCATTAAAGGACATTCAATAATTGTAACTGGAATAATAATCCTTTGCCCTTTTGTTAGTGAATTAGGAGTATTATCCCGGACATAAGCAGATTTCATTCCAACCTTATATCCAATAGCTCCCATTAATCCTTTTCCTTCTTTAGAAAGAAAACTCCAGTTAACTCTAGGTAAAATCTTTTTTGCCCTTACTCTTGGAAAAAATTGCAAGCTTCCGTGTCTTGTTGTGTTATCTGACATTTTTAGTTTATTTTATTATTAATATTTGTTATTTGTTTTTATTAATACTTTTAAATTTTATAAGCTATATTTAAGTAGCTTAATCATCTCTCCATAACTTAATATTTTATAAGTTACTGATATTTTTTATTTTTCTCTCTCAATGATATTATTATTTTTAAGTTTTGAAGATGAGCAATTAAGCTTTTTTTCATAACTTATTTCTGATTAGCAGTATTATTCCGTTAATAACTTAATTTCAGAAGTAACTCTAAAAGAGTTTCTGAACCTGTTGGTGAAAACCAGCTGTTATCAAAACATTAATTAAGGTTCTATAACCCTAATCATATCAATAAAACTTAAAGATAAAGGGGGTTTTTAAAGGTTTTTGTTAATAAAATTTTTGTAGATAAGGATATTGTCAAGATAACGGGGTATAGTTATCTTTGACATATTTTATCAAATCCAATAACTTATTTCTTCCAAGATTCAAATTTATCTTTGCAATCTCAGCAGGAGTTTTTCCATTTAGTTCTTGATGAGGGTTTACATAGTTGTAAAT
>Ga0315293_10002969_pt1 | contig 16339 bp, 26 predicted proteins | sample YL17G13_20_MG_FD_203071 | JGI IMG/M metagenome (GOLD analysis project Ga0315293, IMG submission 203071) | Sediment microbial communities from Yellowstone Lake, YNP, Wyoming, USA - YL17G13_20 | ecosystem: Environmental > Aquatic > Freshwater > Lake > Sediment | place: USA: Wyoming | collected...
AACAGAAGTTATTTCATCGATCATGTCTTTTTTAAGAGCATCACGCCCAGATGAATCAGCAATTATCACATCAAACTTTTTTAATTCGTTTTCATAATGTTTTATTATGTTAAATGCATTTTTTTCTTTTGGATTTCCGAAAACAGGAACATTAATCTGGGCTCCTAATTGTGTTAGTTGTTCATATGCTGCTGGTCTGAATACATCGAGTGCGAGCATACAGACTTTGTTTCCGCGATTTTGGAAGAATTTGGCGATTTTTGCAGCACTTGTTGTTTTTCCATTACCGAATAATCCAACAAGGAGTATTTTAAATGGTTTTGAAGTTAAGTCTATCTTATAACCTTCCTCACCAAGTACTTTAACAAGTTCTTCATATACGATTTTTATTATATGTTCCTTGGCAACCTGGCCCTTACCTATCTCTTCATGAGCTCTTTTCTTGATGTCCTCACTTATTTTGAATACGAGAGAAACATTAACATCCGACTGCAGTAGAGCTCTTTGAATCTCATTAACAAGCTGGTTTAGTGTAGTGTCATCTATGAAGATAGCACTAATGAATTTGCGCATGCTGTTCTTTAGAGCATCAGATAATTTGTCTAACATATTAAATAAGAGTTTTTTACTATCTTAAAAGCTTTTTACTTGATTAGTTTTGCAAGAAGTTTTTCCTTGTCAAACGGTTCAAAATCTTCATATGCTTGTCCTACGCCAAGAAATGCTATCGGCTTTTGGCTTATATATGAAACTGAAAGTATTGCTCCGCCTTTATGGTCAACATCTGCTTTAGCCAGAATCGAAAAATCATAACCTATTCTCTCTGAAAACTCACGAGCTTGCTCAACCGCATCATTACCAGTTAATGAATCTGCAACAAATATTGTAAAGTCCGGCTTTGCAACACGTCTTAACTTACGAAGTTCATCCATTAGATTAGTGTTTGAATGTTGCCTGCCAGCTGAATCAATCAGTACACAATCAATTCCATGTGCCTTTGCATATTCAATTGCATCAAATGCAACAGCAGCGGGATCAGCACCATACTGGTGTTTTATTACTTTGACTCCAAGTTTTTCAGCATGCTTCTCGAGTTGTTCTATGCTTGCTGCCCTGAATGTGTCGCTTGCAGCAATAACGCAACTATAATTACTATTTTGCAGCCATTTTACCATCTTAGCTAGAGAAGTGGTTTTACCAACTCCATTAACTCCAAGGAAGAGGAATGATGTCGGTTTCCGTAATTGTTTATTTTCATCTATTCTCTGCTCTATTTCTTTCGGATTTTTTTCAGAAAGTATTTCCCTAAATGTTGATTCTATTGTTTTAAGAATTGTTTCTTCAACTTTTCCACGTTTTACATGTTGATTGACAAAATGTTTTTTCAGATTTTCTTTAATAAGTTGTATAACCTCAAAAGCAATATTCGCTTCAAGCAGTGATATTTCAAGTTCTTTGAATATGTTCTCGAATTCTGGTTCAGAAAGTTTTTTTTCGAGGATTGCCCTTGATATTTTTTCAGCAAATTCCGGTTTTTTACCGCCAATTGCCTTTGATAATTTTTTGAATATCCCCTCTTTTTTAGGTTTTGCTTCTTCAATTATTTCCTTAGTTACTTCTTCAGCCGCTTTTATTTCCTCTTTTGTTAAAGCTTCTTCAACAAATTCGGATTCAATTCCTGTATCTGAAATAATTATATTTTCTTCTGCTTCTTCCTCTAGAACTTCCTTTATAACCTCTTCTGCAACTTGTTCTTCTTCTGGCTTTATAGGTTCAATAGGAGGAGTCTCAATTATTTCTTCTTTCTTTACTGTGATAGCTGTTTTTATATCATCTATTGATTTCTTTAGTTTCTTTTTCAGGAATTCAAACATAAAAACACCTACATGAAGCGTTCAAGTTCTTTCTTTAAAGAATCCAGTATTTTATTTATTTCTTCTAACTGTTCTTCAACTAGTTTTTTTGCTTCTTCTGAAGTTTTCTGTACAACAACATTTGCTCCAATATTTACAAGAATATTTTTTTCATCAACTATTTTTCCGAGAACCATTACTCCTGCACCAACAGGAATCATTATTTCTCTGTCTTTTTGATGTTTCATGTCAGCAAGGCTTTGTTTAACAACTTCGAGTTCGGATCTTCTATTCTCGAAAGCAACAAGCTGATTTTCTATTTCAGCTACCTGCTGTCTAAAAATCATTTCTTCTACATTATGATCATGGTCGTGTTCAGCCATAGATTAAAACCTCTTATGTTGTTTCTTCGACAGAATCAATTTTAATCATCTGTCTCCTTATTTTGTAATTAGAACCAAAAATGCTTCTCAATTTTGAAACAGCACTTTCTTTTTTGTTAGCAGTAATTATTTTAGAGAAAGAAGTTATTTCCCCACCAACTTTCATATTGCCTTTAATCAGGAATTTTTTTTCGCTCAAGTTTATTCACCTTTGTGTTCCTTTTTATGTTTCTCTTCTTTTGGTGCTTCTTTATGTTCTTCTTTTTTCTCTTCTTTCTTTTCGACTTTTTTCTCCACTTTCTTCTCTTCAGTCGTTGGTTTTACACCAACTAAATTAACATGAACAATATCATCTTCTTTGATTGCAGTAACGTGAACTTTTCCAGGCACATAAGCTCCGCCACGACTCCAAACTAATTCGTTTAGCTCTTGGCCAAGTTTGATATTCTCGGATTTCATATGGCGTTTCATGAATTTTCTTATAACAGACATAGCTTTTTTTGCCCTAAGATATCTTTGTATTTTTACAGTCTTTCGTCTCAATGGAATAACATAAGTTCTTTCTAGTTTTTTCGTTTCAGCCATATTATCATGCCTTTAATTTGGTTCTGCGCCAGCTTCTTCTTTCTTGTGGATTTAATCTCCATCTGTAAACGCGTCTTTTTCCGAAAACTCTGAGCAATGCCCAGAATGGAGCAGCTGTAGCTCTTTTTTTCGCTTTGATTAAGCGTAATTTTCTTGACAAATGTTTGTTTCTCGCCATTTTATTTCCTTATTATCCTTGTTTTTTTCTTATCAACGATTTCTGTTAATATATTTTTTAATTGATTATCAGTTATTGAACCATTTAAATGTCCAAGCTGAATGGCCTGCATTAATGCGAGCACAACTTTTTCAGCAAGATCTGGATGTGCGATTTTGACTCGATTCAATCGTTCGCGTGCATCCTTTGTCATGAACTTAAACATAGCGGCTTTTTTAACTGCTTCAAGTTGAAGTTTTTCCTGATACTTTTTAAGTTCTTCTGGGTTCATTTCTTAGACTCCCTGGATATTTTTGTGGCCTGTTTGTCTAACAAGCTTTTACCCTTAGGAGTTATTGCTCGACCTTTTCTTCCGCTTTCTGTAACTTTTTTTGTTAGGCCAGCTGCATCAAGTTGTTGTAATATTTCTCTAATTATTGATCCGCCAGCTCTTTGGAAACTTGCTGGTTTTGCACCTTTTTCTTTCTTTGAACCATATTTTGTTCTTAATCTTTGAACACCTGTAGGTTTTCCTCTTATATACAGCTGTCTAAGTATGCTAGCTGTTCTTATGTACCAGAATTCATCATTTTCCGGCGGTTTTACTTTAGCACAGCTAGTTTTAACAAATTTAGACCATTCTGGTGGTTTAATCTGTGGTATTTTCTTTAATTCCTCTTTTAAACTAGAGATTAATTTATCTCCAGATATATCAAACACTGAAACCATCGTATCACTGTTTTCTCAATCTTTGCTTGCTTTTTAAAGCTTTTCGCTCTTTAGAAAATGGATATCTTTGTATATTTCCGCAGATTAAACATGTGTAAACAATACGCATGTCTTTTTTCTGGCTTCTTACTCGGACAGTTTTACTTGGAACAAAGAAAGAATAGCATTTTTTACAGAATTTTCGCTTGAGATTTTTTGGTATTGGCAATTGGGATTTCATTCCAATGTTTTTTGCAATCTTTATGTAGCGTTTCGCTAGTTCAGGATTACCTGATTTAGCTGATTCTTCTGCTTTCTTGAATAAATACGAAATCCTCTCTTCAGCTAATTTTTGTATATTGTTTTTCATTTTTAGAATATAAGGTGCCCGCAGCTATACTGTTTTCCCTCTTTTGAGAGAAGTACACACAGCAACGCGGAAAGGATTAATTTCTGTGTTCGGGATGGGAACAGATTTTGCCCTTTCCCTATGACCGCGAGCAAATTAATATGTTAAATTACTATTTAAAAAGGTTTTGTATAAAACTATTTTTTGGACAAAATTTTTTCAATTTCATCTAATGGTTTATATCCAGTTATTTTTTCCAAAAACTTTATCTGCTGATCCAAACCGCATTTTGCAAAGAATTTATATTTTTCTTGGATAGTAGCTTCCGTAAACTCAGGTTTAACACCTGTAATATCAATCAATTGTTTAATATCTGATAACCACCATCTATCCAAACAAGTTCTATAGCCCCGTTGTATAACTTCTTCTGGGACACTTATTGGTGTATCATTACGTTTAACTAATTCTGCTAAGTCATTAGAACGCCCTTCAATAATTAAACTAGCATACTTTTTCTGTAAGTCATCTTGGATCAAGCCGAACAATTCACGAGTACTGCCGTTATACATTGCTGTTAATTCAAATATGTATTAGCTTATAAGTTTTACATTAAAGAACAGAAGCAATCAATAATGGAAGCAAAACAGTCACATCGCCTTCAACAGTGATTTGTTTGGCCTTTGGTTTTACTTTTCCCCAAGAAATAGCTTCTCGAACCTGTGCGCCTGAAAGTGAACCGTCCCATTCCGGAGCTGTTGTAACCTGAATCGCATAATCAAGTCCATCGCGGAATTGGTTCCACCAGATAACATGATGCTTTGAGATTCCACCACCAAGCATTAGAGCCCCAGCTTTTTTTGCATTGAATACGATTTCTGACAAGTCGTCTTCGTCCTGTAATATGTTTATTTTGAAGTCTTTATGTGTTTGATAAAACATCCACATCTGTGCTCCCCAGCTTCCATCTGTCGGACCAGGGATAAACACTGGAATCTTATTTTTCCATGCCCAATAAACAATTGAGTTTTCTTTTCCAGGTTCATTTTCTATTGCTTCACCAAATGCCCAGATTAAATCTCTTGTTGACCATTCCTTTTTTATTTTATGCAATTTTTCAAGAATTGGCTGGACTTTCTTTTCAAGAATTATCCCGTAAGAATCATTTGGAATAAACACATTTCCTAATCGATTGATTCCTTTTTTTCTTAGTTCAGCATCATCTGCTTCAAAATAACCTTGATAATAATCTCTCCAAAGTCTTGCAAGATCATGATCAATCATTCCACAGGTTGTGATTATCACATCAACCATCTTATTTTTGACCATATCCTTGATAACACCACGTGTACCTGTAGACACTATGCAAGCAGGGAATGAAAAGAATTTGACACATTCTTTGTCAGCAAGCATTTCTTTGTATATTTTCGCTGCATCGCCCACTTTCTTTGCTTCAAAGCCACCTGCTTCTACAAATTGCTCCATCAAATCGCTGACTTTGATGTTTTTTTCGATTTTTATGTCTTTAACAGGTTTCATAATTTGGGATATGGACTATGTATTTATAAATATAACCATAATTTGTAAATTGTAGAGGTGCTATTTTATGGATTTAAAAGAAATTGTTGAAATAAATAAAACTTTTTCAGAAAGTAGAGGATGGTTTTTCCACAAATCAAATAATAACAAGGAATTTCTCGAGAAAATTCAGTACAATTCAATTGCCTTGGCTGGAGAAGTCGGTGAATTTGCAAATTTAGTAAAAAAATCAGTAAGATCAAATCTATCTAATGGAGAATTCCCAAATGACGAAATGTTAAAACGAATGCGCGAAGAAATTACAGATGTTTTTATCTATCTATTATTGACAGCATCTTTGTTAGGCGTAAATTTAGAAAAAGAATTTTTAGCATCGATAAAGAAGAATGAAAAGCGTTTTCCACCACAAAAGAAGTGATTATGTTTTTTCAACAAGCTTTGCGTCTTTTACATCGAGAACGCCTGAATTATCTTTCCACATTATTTGAGAATCAACAAATTCAACTTTTTTCTTGAATATTGGACCATCATAAGCGAATGTTTCATATTCGCCGCCTTCGCCACCAACTGAAATCTTTTTATCTTTGTTCAATTTGATTAACATATCAAGCCTATCTTGATCTAAATCTTTGCCAAGCCATTCCGGTGTAAAGCCATCAGCAAAAACACCCGTGAACTTTATCTTGAAACCTTCTTTCAGCATTTCTTTTACATATTCAATTTGGTCTTTGTCCCAAAATGGGCATACAACATGAAGGCCTAATGCTTTTGCAACTTTTTCAACACGTTCTTTTTGGTATTTAGAAGCAAGTGCGCCACAGACTAATCCTTCAAACTTGTACTTTTCTTTTAATGTTCCAATCGCAATCTCCATTTCCTTGACCTCTTCTTCTTTCACACCTTCTACTTCAAATCTTTCAGAAGACAAACCAAGTGCTTCTGCCTGAAGTGCTGCCCACTCGATATTAGGAACATGGAACATGTAACTTTCTTTGTTTTTAGGTATGAATGAAATTAAACAGGATATTTCATGACCCATTTGCTGCGCTTTGTAAATAGCAAATGTAGAATCCTTTCCGCCTGAAAATAGTACAGCAACTTTCATTCTTCAATCATTTCCTTTATTATTTTTCGTGCTTCTTTAAGATTTGTAACAACCCAATCTGTCTTATCTTTTAATTTAGCAGTGTCATGACATTGGGTATTTATCATTACCGGAATACCTGCTGCCTTTGCAGCTTCAATATCAGTGTCTGAATCTCCTATATAAATAATTTCCTCAAGTGGGAAATTTATGTCTCTTATTGCCTTTATTACAGGGTGGGGACTTGGCTTTGGTTCAGCATCGTCTTTTCCAATTATATCATCAAAGTATCCAGTTAATTCTACTTCTTCAATAATTTCATTTATTTCCTTATGTGTATTATTTGTTACAAGAACAATCTTGATTTTTTTCTTCCTTAAAAATTTCAGTAGCTCAACTGCACCAGGAAGGACTTTTATGAGCTTAAGATAATTACTAAGAACCTTCTTTTTATGTGATACTATCTTTTCAAGAATATCCTCTGGGATATCCTTGAAGTTATATCTAACAATATTGTCTGAAGTATATCCATAAACCCATTCTATCTTTGTTGGATATCCTTCTCGTTCTAAACCGTCAATGAGCGCAGCAAGATGTGCATCCTTGCTGTCTATAAGCGTTTGGTCAAGATCGAAAATTACTTCTTTTATCATGATATAATATACCGTTCTAAAGATTTATTAAATATTAGTGTGTTGGTAAGGTTATGACAATAAAATGGATAGTTGGTATTTTAAACCGCGATGATAGAGTCTTGATAGCAAAATTGCGAAACAAAAATCTTTTGATTCCGAGAATGCAATGGATATTCCCATATACGCTGCTTAAGGAAGAAGAATCACCTCGCAAGGCTATGCAAAGACTTTTCCTAAATGAACTTGGTTTAGGTATAGAAGTTGGAAGATTTATTCTGAAATACACACCATCTGAAAACCCGAAAATAGAACAATATTTCTATGAAGTCAAGTTCAAGGCAGGAAATGTTATTAATTCAAAAGAATTTTCTGAGTTTAGCTGGATACTTCCTAATCAGATTATGAAATATTTCACAACTTCTGTAAGCAGAGACTTGATGGATTATCTTAATTCCCTCACTAAAAAAGGCGAAGGAATGATATTCCGGTGATTAAAATGGAAATAAGACTTGGGCCAGCAGGTATACCAACAAAGACTACTGGAGGCACAGACCAAGGAATAATAGATGTAGCTGAAATGGGGCTCAATGCATTCGAAGTAGAATTTGTCCGCGGAGTGCACATGTCTTCAGAAGGTGCAAGGAAGATTGGAATTATTGCAAGAGACAATGATGTTTCACTTTCTATTCATGCACCTTATTTCATAAATCTATGTCAGACCGATAAAGCAAAACTTGCGAAATCCAAAAAATGGATAATCGATTCGCTTGACAGGGGAAGATTGATGGAAGCTAAGCTTATTGTTTTTCACCCTGGTGCTTATGGGAAACTATCAAACGAGGAAGCATTTGAGAGAGCAAAAGAAATGTGCGAAGAACTAAGCAGATATGGAAGCGATTGTAAAATAGGACTTGAAACAGTTGGAAAAGCAGGACAATTCGGAGATCTTGATGAGAATATAAGACTGTCAAACGCAGTGAAAAATGTTGTACCTGTTGTAGATTTTGCTCATATATATGCAAGAAATGGCGGCCATATCAATTATGAAGAAGTTCTTGATAAATGGATGTCTTTCCACATGTCTCATTATCACTCACATTTCTCATGCATAAATTTTACAAAAGCAAAAGATGATGTTGGTGGAAATGAAAAGAATCATATACCATTAATATTTGGCAAGCCACAGTTCAAGGAATTAGCAAAAGAAATCATAAAAAGAAAAATGAATATAACAATAATTTCGGAATCCCCTGTTCTTGAACAAGATTCCTTGGTAATGAAAAAAGATTTTCAAGCATTGGGCGTTAAATTTTAATTTTCTTCTTCGTCCTCAACGTTTTCTGTTTCAATTGGAAGTTTTTCGTAGTCGTCTTCTGGCGCCTTTACTTTTTCCACAGTCCCTTCTTCTGTACCAAATCCTTCTTCTTCAGGGTAGTCTTCATCTAAATATTCTTCTTCTGTAGGTTCTTCGCCAGGTAATGCTGCCCAATTTACTTTTCTCTTTTTTGGTTCTCTTTCAGCCATTCTTATTTTTAATGGGTTTTGCTTCTTTGCAGCTTTCTTGGTTTTTTTGACGATTTTCTTGGCAATTTTTCTTTTTATCTTTTTAGCCATTTCAATCCCCCTAACCTATGTAACTTTTTCCAGGCACTTCGCCGACTTCTTTGATTGCTTGTGCTGTTTCCACTACTTTCCAAAGTTTATCTTCGAATGATTTTGATTCTTTCTGAAGTTCTTTTACATCTATCTTTAAGCCGTACATTGAGTTCAATTTAAGAATTATGTTTGCTGCTGCTAAACCATCTGGGAACTCTGGGTTAGCCTCAGCCATTATACATGAAGCAGAGATTTTTCTCACCTTTGCTTCCATAAGCATTGCAGCTGCTACTCCAGCAATTATTCCGTTGGCAAGTAATTTAACATGTTTGGATAATTCTTTTTCCTTTTTAGAATCATTTGTTACACCATAAACATTTGACTCAATAGGTGGTTTCGGCACTGCGAGACCTTCTAAACAAATTATCTCTTTCGCATCATTGTCTTCTGCAAGATTTGCAATTTCCGCAGCTATTTCATGCACAAGTATTTTTTGTAATGGTAACTCAGATTCAAATATCAAGAAGTCCTGGCCCTTACTTTTAAAATGATAAACTCTTAAGGGATGTCTTAATTCACCATTTATTAAAAGAGCCATTGGTGGCATAAGTACAGAATTAACATAACCTATGAGTTTTGCTTTTGTTTTGTCAGCAATATATTGTGCTGCAAGAGTTCCAACTAGACCAACACCTTGGAATCCTTCAATTATGACTGCCTTTTTAGGAATTTTCCCATCAATTCTTATTTCAACATTCCTCATATTTTATACCTTCTTCTTCATGAATGGTAATCCAGTTCTTTCATTGACTTTAACATCAAAATTGAGCTTTTCAAACTCCTCTGCAGTTACTGGTATTGCCCCGTCCTTTGGCGGGTTTTTGCTGAAAAAATAAATTTTTCTTGGTTTCTGATTGTTTTTTAGGATAACCTCTTTAGTGTAAAGAGCCCAATTATTGTAATAAAAGTTAGTCATCCCCACCACAATCTTATAGGAGTTGCATTATCTTATAAATGTTTTTAAAAAGAAATTTCATCAGGATTGCTCTGTAACACAAGTATATCATCTGATGTGAGTTTTTTACTCTTGCTGAATTTTTCCTTGACTTCCCTGATTTTGTCCTTCAGGCCCTGTTTACTTTTTTCAACTTCATTGTCTATGGTCTTTAAAGATTCTTCTTTTAATACAGTCTTTATTTCATCTATTCGTTTTTTTAAAGAATTTATTTGATCATTAAGTTGTTTTCTCTTGTTTTTCTCTTCAGATATTTTTTGGGATGCTGACTCTATTTCTTGTCTCAGTTTCTGTGATTCTGTTGCACATTTTATAACATTTTCATGTTTTGACTGTTCATCAAATACCTTGGATGCTATTTCAGATCTTGTTGAGAACTCTTTTTTAAAAGCAGAACTTTTTTGCATTGCTGATTTTAATTTTTCTTCAATTTCCTTTCTTATCTTTGTAAGTTCCTTCTCTTTATTGTAAGACATAACTTCAGTCTGTATTTTCCATTCTATCTTCGTTATCTGCGCTTTAAGGATTCTAGGATTATCAGCACTTCCAAACTTTTTCTTTTCTTCTTGATGTTCTTTTAATTTAGAAACTAGGCTTTTAACCTCTGCCTTTAATTTCTCACGTTCAGACTTACTGCTTTTTAAGACATTAAAACAGTCAAGTCTCTTTGATCTGTACTCCTTTACTTTGTCATAGAGATTGTTCAAATTCTTAGAGATAGCGTTCTTCTCAGTATTCTTCTGTTTTAATTCCTGAAAAACTTTGTTTAATTCTGTCCTGTAGTCTTCTGTTTCTTTGCCTGAGGACCCCATAATTATAATCATGTATAATTTCTTTATAAAATTGTCTACTTCATTACATCATAAAGATAGTCAAAGAAGTCAAGAATTGCTGCAAAAACAATCAAAATTATGTTATATTGTAATAATCCAATTAGAATAAGTAAACCATAAAATACTACTGCCTTGGGTGCAAGCCCAATCATCTGAAAAATTAAATGTAAATCCATTTCTTTATGTGTCAACTCTTATTATTTAGTACCTCTTAAGAATTGATTTTAGCTTATAAAATTTTTTATTTTGAGAAAAATGCGCCAGTCGGGAATTGAACCCGACTCTCAAGCTTGGGAAGCTCGTATCCTACCGATAGACTACTGGCGCACATTGTTTAGTTCTCTTAAAGCATCACATGCAACCCATTTTGCAGCGTTTGAATCTATATTCTGAATTTCTTCAGCAACTTTAATTGCTTCTTTTCTCAAATTATTGTTGCGTTTGCCTATCTGTCTAAGTGCCCAGTTTACAGCTTTCTTTACAAAATTGCGTTCATCAGTTGAATACTGTTTAATTATTGGAAAAAATCGGATGAATTTCCCATCATCTGCTTGTTTATCGTGAACTGCAAGAGATGCCATTAATGCAAAGCCTGCACGCCTTACAAATTCTTTTTCATTATCTGGCCATGCTACTGCTTTCAAATAAGCAAATCTTGTTTTGTCAAATAAGTTCATGCAACACTGGTCGCATAAATCCCAGGAATTAAAATCATTTACCCAGGCATCCATTTGGTCACTGGTAACTTTGTTTGGATCGTCAATAATACATGCAAGAATTCGCGCTTCATGGATATTTGTTTTCCAAAGACTAAGTGCAAGCTCGTGATTTTTGCCAATCTCTCTTGCAATTTTACGTATATTTGGTATTGATACACCGAGAGCATGCTCAGTAGCTATTCCAAATTTAGCCATCCCATCCTTATTCTTTGGGGATGAATAATGTTTCAAAGTTTTGATTATTCTTGTTATATCCATACGTCTCACTTTAAGAAAGTGCGCTGACCGGGATTTGAACCCGGGTCAAGAGCTTGGAAGGCTCCCATCCTGGCCACTAGACTATCAGCGCATCTTTAATCGAAAATACTACCTATACCTGCAGTCACGCTGTCTTCGAGCTCAGCAAACTTCTTGAGTATATCCTCCTTTTCTTTTCCTTTGACTTCAGTCATCTTTTTGAGCGCTTCTTTTGTTTCTTTTGCTTCGAACCATTTCTTCTCAGCTTTGATAACCATATAAAATCCTGTCTTTTTTGGATTTACATTTGCTGCGCCTTCGTATTTGAAGCCATGCATCTTCAATGTTTCGTCATCTATCACTGCTTTATCCTCGAAGTGGAATACTCTTTCTTCAACATCGTTTATCATGTTTAAAGCAAATCAAGTATGGTTTTAAATCTTTTTGTCTGTGATAGGTAAATTTTTAATGTTATTCATATACTTTAATCCTATGGAAAATGCACTTACTTTTGATGTATTAACAAGAGCACTGAAAAATATAGCTCCTAGTATCCCAGATATAGCGGTGAAACAGAATGCCTTTAATTTGCTTAGTCTTCTTGGTTATGATGGTTCGATACCAGATAATTTCTTAGATACTAACGAAAGAATATTTTTTTATGAATTAGAGGACCTTGGTCTGCTCACTCGCTATGAAGATAAAGTAACTATTCCTATTCTTGATGGTAAGAGGAATGAACAAAGAGAATGGCGAATTTATTATTGGGAGATTAATAGGCATAAATTATATCAGATCGCAAATAATAATTCTATAAAAAAAGAAGAAGATGAGTCTATATACAAAACACTTGATAACAAAGTTTGGGCAGCTCATGAAGCATCTATGATTTTACAAGCCAACGGGCAAACGCCAAAATAAGAGCAATAGTAAAGAATATCGCGCCCCAAACGCAAATAGGAATCCCTGCCATTGTTGCACTAATACCGCATGCGCCCTGACTTGAAATCAAGCCGATTTCTTTTGCCGAATTGTACCATGCAAAGATTGTTCCTGCAATAAGAACGATTATCAATGCAAGATGCAATATATTTTGAGTTTCCATATTAAGACCTTATAAAATTATCAAGTTTGGAGCGCGATTTAACTAAAATAGTACGTGGCGGTATTGTTGCTTCACCATTAGGTTTTATAGTTTCTTCGCCTAATTTTTTCTCCAAATCCGAATGACCATTTCCATCAATATGTGTTTGTACAATTTTTTTACATCCACATACTCTGCCGACATAATTTGACATTGCTATTTCAGTTGCAATTTCTTGTTTTTGATATGCGCATTTTACATTAGGTGCTACATCAGGTGCTTTACATAAATTTTGGTTATTGTAGAAAAAATAATATGGGCAAGCAGTCTTGTTATCTTCAGAATTATATAAATTTTCGCCCATTATACACCCCGCAAACTAATTTGAAATAGAAAATACATGAATAAATAACTTTTTATTTTCAGAATTCGCCAAGCGCATAGCGATTTGGTCTATTACTGCGATGTTCAAAGTGTTTTTTGTGCTGAGAATGTTGCCTTGGATGTCTTGAGTCTCCACCTTGGTGTCTTGATTCACTATGTTGTTTTGCATCGCCTTCAGGTATGCCATAGTCTACTTTCTTTATTTTCATGTTAGTGAACCATTCTATGCTTCCAAATGCTTCGCGATCTCTTTCTGTCACAAAAGTTATTGCTTTTCCAGTCTCGCCTGCGCGTCCTGTTCGTCCTATGCGATGTACATATGCTGTTGGTTCATTTGGAACATTATAATTAATAACGTGACTTACTCCTTTTATGTCAAGTCCGCGAGCAGCAACATCAGTGGCTACAAGCAGTTTGAATTTTCCTGAACGGAAGTCAGTCATTACTCTATTTCTTTTTGATTGTGTTAAGTTTCCATGGATTGCTTCTACACGATGACCAACCTGCTGCAAAGTATGAACTAGTTTATCAACACCAGCTTTAGTATTGCAGAAGATTATTGCTGAGTCTATTTTTTCAACTGTTAAGATCTTCTTTAATGTGGCTACTTTGTTGAAATAATTAACATCACAGTATACTTGTTCTGTATCTTTTACAGTGATTTCGTCCTTACTGACAGCAATGACTTCATGTGCCTTCATGTATTTTTGCGCTAAGAAAAGAATTGATTCAGGCATTGTTGCTGAAAATAATAATGTTTGTCGATCGCGTGGAGTCCCTTCAAGTATGAACCTTATATCGTCAATAAAGCCCATGTCAAGCATTCTATCAGCCTCATCCAAAACTACAATTTTGATTCTGCTTAATCTTAATGTTCCGCGTCCAAGATGATCAATGATTCTTCCTGGTGTTCCGACTACAACATGTACGCCTCTCCTTAAGGTGTCTATTTGATTTTCAATACTTGCTCCGCCATAAACTGCCAATATGCTGACTTTCTTATATTTACTTATAATTTTTAGTTCATTGCATAATTGTATTGCTAATTCTCTTGTTGGAACAAGTATGATTGCTTGTATGAATGGATTATCAAGATCGATTCTTTCTATTATCGGAATTCCAAATGCAGCTGTCTTACCAGTTCCGGTTTGTGCCTGGCCTACTATATCATTGCCTGCCAGAATCTTTGGAATGGTTTGCGCTTGTATTGGAAATAATTCAGAATAGCCAAGTTCTCTCATTGCCTTTTTCAAATCACTGCTTATTTGTAATTCTTCGAATGTTTTTGGTACTTCCATGTTTTAGCTTTAGATTATATGCTTTAAAAAGGTTTTGTAGAACCAAAAATTAATTTCTGGACTCAGCAAAGAGTTCCGTTCAACAAAATCACTCGATCCTAAAACTCAAATCAATTTTGTCAAAGGTTATCTCTTTGGGATACAACAAACATATCTAAGCTGATTTTTACATGATGAGGTAAAGTCCAGACATCAAGTAAAAACTGAAATGATTGCTTAGTAGAGATTCGTCGCAGTGCCCGGCTTTTTCTTACAAAGCCAGCTGAATTGTCCATAGTATTAAAGAGCTAATCCTATTTAAAATTTTCTAAAGATAAGCCTTTGGAGTTAGAGCAAGTTAAGGTGTATATCACTCATTACCTTATTAGTTAAAAATTTAAATGTGAAAATGTATAGAATTTGTATGGAACATCTGGAAGATTGTTTAGAAAAACCAAAGGTTTTAGATGATGACAAGAACAAGAAATTAGATTGTATACTTGGTACTGTTTATACTATGTCTGCTCTTCCACTTATGAGTGCAGGAGTTTATGCTGGTGTGAAATATTATCCAGTTGGTTTGATTGCTACAGTTGGCACATGTATAGCTTCAATGCTTCTTTATAGTATAAGCTGCTGGTATTTCACTCCACCTTCACAGCGGGGTGATTGGAAAGAACAGCATCCACAAGTTCCAGAAGAAATTACCAATTATTTGGGCAAATGAATATTTTTCTTATTCTTGGATTGATTTAATAATTTGTAAGCCTCGGGAGGGATTCGCACCCTCGACCTCCTGATTCCTTGAAAGTCAGTATATCGACTTGTCTTCAATGGCCGCGTGGAAACTTAAGGTTTCCCTCCGGAGTTTCCGCAAGCCTCATGACATCGACGTTTCTTCATACAAGTCAGGCGCTCTGGCTGCTGAGCTACCGAGGCGTTAGCTATTTTTATTACATACTAAAACTACTAATCTATAATTGGTTTATAATATTTGCCCTTACAAGTGATCAAGTATAAGATGTATAGCAAAGCCTACTGCTGCGAATAGGGCTAATAATAGCGCATTGATAAATCCAAATCCTAAAATGAATGCAATTGCTACAGATGCTATTACGAGAACTAACAATCCCGGTAATTTGTGTGTAGGTCCTCTATGATGTGGTATAAACTTCTCATATGAAAGTATGAAACCTACTGCTACAATTACAAGTAAAATGATGTTTAGCAATGGTGCGTTCCACATCTGATTAGTAAAGAAATAATAAAGTGCAAAAAATATGACTACTCCAGGAACAAGTCCGCGCATTACCTTCCTCGGCATTGATTTGTTATAGTCTATATCAGGAAACTCGCATGAAATTACTGCAATAACAACACCAAGTGCTAAAATCAATGGATTCACATGAACAAATGTGTAAAGAAAGAATGCTAATATTAGCGATACAATAACTCCCGCTGCTGCATGAACGTTATAATTTGACATATTAATTTGAAACTTTTTCCCTCTCAATATTTTTCAGAAAATTCTCATCTTGGTTGAGTCTGAAGAATACACTAAGTATATGCTTACACAGTCCTTTCTTTAAGCTGAACCATTTACAATCACAAATCCATGAATCTGGGAATTTTTTTTCACTAAAATAAATTACAGAATGCTTTGTGTCTAATTTTTTGTCAAAACAAAAAAATCCTATGTGTTTTGAAGTAATGTAGTCAATATTAACATCAGGTGAAATTCTCTGTCCAGCTAAAACACTGCTACTTCTGATTTTTGCTATTTCACTTAGAGAATAAAATTTGATTTTCATTTCCACAAAATCACTAGCAGAGCGCCCAAAAATATCAATGATGCAATTAATGGAACTGAAATGTTGTAACCAGAAATGGCTAGATTTACTGTA
>Ga0315293_10002972_pt1 | contig 16334 bp, 14 predicted proteins | sample YL17G13_20_MG_FD_203071 | JGI IMG/M metagenome (GOLD analysis project Ga0315293, IMG submission 203071) | Sediment microbial communities from Yellowstone Lake, YNP, Wyoming, USA - YL17G13_20 | ecosystem: Environmental > Aquatic > Freshwater > Lake > Sediment | place: USA: Wyoming | collected...
CTAAGCCTCTTACAATAGTCATAGTTCCTAAAGTAGCAATAATGGCGGGGATGTGAATTTTTGCAGTCAAAAATCCATTTAACATACCCACTAATGCACCTACTATCAGAACTAATAAAATGGCAAAACCCCAGTGTATATATTGTTGTAACCCAACACACATAGCTGCAGTAAGTGCTAGTAAGGAGCCAACAGAGATATCAAAACCTGCTCCAATGATCACAAAGGTTGTTCCTATGGCCATAATTCCAATAATAGAGCTTTGCCTGAGGGGACAATAATAGGAACAGACACCTATTTATCAACTTTCTTCTTAGGTCTTCCTTTCGGCTTTAACTTAAAAAGCCTCTTAAGCTGCCCTTCAAGCCTTTCTATAAAATCATTCGTTCCAAGAGGTCGGCCTGTTCTAGTCTTTTCCCTGATCCCTTTTATTTCATCGGGATTATCAGGTATCTCTATAAACTCCTTCCATTCTTTTGCTTCTTTCTCAATATAAGCAAAAAGCTGGTTGGTTCCCAAGGGGTCATCTTGATCGATTCCGCAATGTATCTTTGCACTTGAGTAGGACCATAAGTAGGGTTTTCTAACTAGTTTTGCTCTTACCGGATTTCTTTCTATGTAGCGGGCACAGACTATCATATGTTGCTCATTCAGGACACAGGAGAAGAAGCGACCCTGGAATAAATGACCACTTACCCTCATTTTGTTATTATAATACTGGGAATACTTCATGTTGGTATATTTGAATACCTTCCCCAGGGAATCTTCACTTTGGGGAACCGCCATAAAGTGCACATGATTGACATAAGACAGTAAGCTAATATGATCAAGTGATAGCGACTACTTTCCTCTTTTAGAAGGGAAAGGTATTTTCTTCGGTCGGTATTATCAGTAAATATCTTTTGCCGATAATTTCCTCTTTGAGTAATATGGTGCGGGTACCCCGCTGCAACGATTCGTGCTATTCTTGGCATATATAGATTATAGAGCTTTATAGAGGCTATGTCAAAGAAAATAGGTGTCTGTCCCTATTATTCTATTATTTATCCTATTATTTATCATATTATCCTATTATCTGTCCTCTATTATCTGTCAATAAGTGCGGTGGCCAGATTAAGGTTTACGAAAAAAGCTTCGATGAGCAGGTGGTAGAAGATATTACAGATAAAGAAGAAGGTGACCTGTTATCGGCTACATTATGGTTATTGTAAGCAGTGTAAAAAGCTCGTTTATCCCAAGGCAAAAGAACCGATACTGGCCAGTGACCGAATTGGAATTCGGGCTCGGGCAGTTGGTGCACATCTGCGCTATCTTGGTCTGCCCTACCGCAAGACAGCCAAGATATTCAAGGATATTTTTGATCTAAATCTTACTCATCCATCATTTTTGGCTTTTAACACCGAGCAAGCGCAAAACGGCGCTTCAATTTACGAAGGGATAAAACAGTCAATCCGCCATTCACCTTGTGTGAACGCTGATGAAACGGGTTGGCGGGGGCTTGAGCCAGAATCACTGGTTGTGGGTCTTTACCAATAAAGATGCGGCGTTGTATCAGATTGACAAAAGTCGTGGCAGCAAGGTGGTCGATAATATTTTAGGTAAAGAGTATCACGGGGTTTTGATTAGCGGTTTTTATTCGGCTTATAACAAACTTCAGGCCCTGGCTTGCAAGCGTTGCCTGAGGCATCTTCTGGCTAAAGATTAAGAAAGTCCAGGAGAAGAATAAGCTGGCTCCTGAGAGTATCGATGGCATGTTTTGCCAGGAGCTGAAGACGGTATTAAAACAGACGATTGACGTTTGGAATGAATATCATGATGGGACGAAGGTTTTTGAAGATTTGGTTAAGGAAAAGGAGCGGGCGATCTCAAGGATGGTGGAATTGCTATCATTACCGATTAAGCACAAAGATGTGCAGCGTATCCGTAAGCGGATAATAAAATTCAATCAGGAGTTGTTCACCTTCCTGGATAATCCTCTACTTCGCCAACCAATAATCGGGCTAAAGCGGCAGTTGAGGCCAAATGTTATCATGAGAAAGATAACCTTTGGCAACCGTTCAGCTTTAGGCGCTTCAAACCACGTATGATGATGAGCATAATCCAGACTGGTATCTTGAATGGAATTGAACCCTTAGATATCTCCCTGGCTTTATCACTAAAGCCTTTAACTTCATTTACGGAATTGCCAAAGATAAGTTCACCATGAATTGAAGAAGCCGAGACTAAACCTCGGCACCGTAACAATCCTGTAATATCGATTGTAAATTTTTTGGAAAAACTTACCTATTACGAAAAGAGAAAAATAGTAGAGTGCAGCAGACCTGTATTTATGCCAACATAAAGGTCAACAGTTCCAGCCTTCTGTTTTAACAATAATGTCACCATCGGTGAAATCTTCCGGGACCATAGCTTTTATCTGAACTGATTCAGATGGAAATAGTGAGACACAGTTATCGCTCCAGAAAACCGGGGCAATAATCTTGTTTGTATTTTTGTTATATAATTTGATCCAGATAAAAAAAGCCAGATATTCACCTGAATTTGTGATTGTTACAGTTGTATAATAAGTATTATTTATCTTTTCCACATTTAAAATAGCATCTATATGTGTCCGGGGCATTTTTCTTATCAAACTCATATCTGCATAAGTTTTAAGGGGAGAATGATACCAGAAATGCTTACCTGTAAAAATATCCTTATTTGTCGTCAACCAGTATAATTGTGTGCTCTTTACAATTTGGTTTTTTTCGATACTGAGTTTTAAAAAATAGACTACTGAGAGATCGTTAATCGTGGGTAAAGTAAAAATTTTCTCCCTTTTCTCCTTTTCGATGTTGACTGTTAAATCTGTAGATAGTTTTTCTGTCAAATCAGAGTTATACATTTTAATGAAAACTTTTGAGTTTGGATAATCTTTCAGCTCATTATTAATAATCCAGATTGAATGATCGTCATATGAATATTGAATATGTAAAGGTTCACAGGCCTTTTTTGTACCGAAAAATGCGCCGTTCGGATTTAGAAAATAATCATATAATTGCCAGATAAGACTTGGCCAGGGACTATTATGCATCCAGCCGATAATACCTGTTGCTTTCGGAAAATTTCGGTTATGTGCTTCATACATTGCTCTCCAGCTTTCATATCCCAGAACCTGGGCTGTTTTCAAATAGTCGGACAGATCTTTTGGTTGACCGTAGCGTTTTGAAATTGCTTCATCAATTTTTTTAGTATTATTAAACTCGTCTCCGACTCCGGCATGATGATTCCATGCCTCGCTTCCAACATATAATTGATCCCGGGGGAGCATCTTTTCTATACTTTCCATTATGGGAATGCAAACATCCGGACAGGTTTCTGTGTTAAAGCGCTCCGCATATCCCTGTCTTTTCTGATCATACCAGTATATCGGAGGTACATATGTATAAGGACCGGTCATCTTGACCCCGGTAACACCTGTAAGTTTTGATGGTTTATGTGATGCACTTGAAATTCTTGGCAAATTATTATAGGTCTCCTGTAAAACTTCCAGATAGACTCGTTCTACATTTTCCGGAGGTGGAAAATCACTCCCATAAAACCATGCAGCAAATGATGGGTGATTTCGTAAACGCAAAATCTGAGATCTCTCGGATTCTCTGGCTACATTAATATCACCATATTTCCAGATATCCCATTTTTCAAAATGATTACAGCAAGGCCAGCCGGCAAGCACAAGTATACCTTTTTGATCGCATAGATCCCAGAAATAGTCAGTAGCCAGTTTCCCTTCCAGGCGTACTGCATTCATATTTAAATTAATGAGAAAATCAATATCAATTTCATCCTGCCTCTTTGATTGACGTAACATTAAATCGGGGGACCATGCAGTTCCCCGGATTAGTAATTCTTTACCATTAATGAAAAATAATCGTGCTTCATGTTCGTTAGTGACTGTCTTAATTTCGCGAATTCCAAAAGTAATGTTTGTGCTGTCTGAAACATTATCTTTGGTCTTTAAAATCATTCTGAGTTCGTACAATTCCGGCTTCCCTAATTGATATGGCCACCATAAGCGGGGATTTCTTATTTTTAATTGAGGGAATTCATGGTGAGTGAAAATGAGTTTGTTTGTAGACAGGGGGTCGACTGTAATGTGTTTATTAAACGTTATATTTTCTGTAGTGCATTCAATTTCTGTCTCTATTGTGTGATCTTGAGTATTAACTATCTCAGTTTCAATCACTAGTTCTGCTTCATCCAGTGTACGGGTATTGAGCCAGCTGTGGACAAATGTATTTTTTAAAGCAACCGGTCCGGAAGAATATAAAATTATAGGCTGCCAGATCCCCATGTTATCATCCGGCATGCCTGGTGCCCAGTCAATAAAGGTTATTGCCAGATCATCGGGTTCCGGTGAAAAGACTTCAACAGCCATGGCATTTTTTTTACCAATCAGCACAAAATGAGTGATATCAAAATCATACAGTCGAAAGGTTCCGTTCACATAATCGGTACTGGCAATTCTTTTACCATTGAGCCAGATATTTGCAGAATAATTAATTCCGCGAAAGTTAAGCCAGACTTGTTGCCCCTCCAGGGAACTATCTATAACAAATTCAGTCCTATACCACCAGGATTTTCTAAAGGGGCTCTCTTCTGGCTTGTATTGTAGTGAAAAATTGATATTTCGGTCTTTCTTGTAACCAGGAATTTTTAACAAATTTAGTCCAAAATAGGGGTCATCATAGATTTTGTTATCTACCAGGGCTGCAACGACCGTATTTGGAATACTTGTGGGATACCATTTATCATGTACATACCCTGGTCTGGATATGATTTCTCCATAGTCATTTATATCTTTTGAGCAAATTAAAAACCAATTATCACTTAATATCTGTTTCATTTTCATTACCCTCTTCCCAAATATTTAAAATTACTTTTTATGGTGAGATAATTTAAGTTCATCTATAATATTTATTTTCACGTAAAAACAAATATATAATTCTATGAGTACATTGTAAATTCTTTTAGGTACCGGGATTGGGACACATCCTTCACAGTTTCCAGGATTTTCCTATCCTCTTCAGAGATACTCACTTTTATCTTTTTAAAAGCTTCTTCCGTTACATCTTCTCCTTTAACAAATACCCTTTTTGTAAAGGTTAAATGATTCAACCCAAAACAATCTAAGAAGACATCACCCATGGGCACATTAAATAACCGGGAAAATTCGTTCTTTAGATTTATGGCAACATTACAAAGCCCCAGGACTTTAACTTTAGTATATCTTGATATAGCTTCAGTAACAATTCCTGAAGGATTAGTAAAATTTATTAACCAGGCATTTGGAGAGAATTTCTCAATTTTTTTGACAATATTTAAAACTACAGGAATAGTTCTAAGAGCATTGGCAAAACCTCCGGGCCTGTCGTTTCTTGTCCCAATAGTCCCAATTGAAGAGGTATGCTTTCATCTTGAAGTCTTGCCTTTTGGCCTCCAATTCTTATCTGGCTTATAACAAAATCTGCACCCTTTAAGGCTTCTTCCAAATTTAGAGTAGTAGAAAATTCAATCTCAGCATTGGATTTTTTAATCATTCTTTTTAAAAATTCCGAAACAATCTTTAGCCTTTCTTCGTTTAAATCATTAAGGCTGATTTTTAGAGGTTTCAATCTTTGCCATAAAGATAAAAATCCTTCTAAAAGTTCAGGGGTATAGGTACTTCCCCCCCCCGATCACAGTGACTTTCATACTTGTCTCCTAAGATTCATATTTACAAATAATATAAGTTACCCTTAAAATAAATGGAAGTACCTATTGTTAAAAAAATCAATAAAATACCTCCTGCTTAAAAATAACTATTAAAGTTATCACCAAGTATATGCTATTTATAAAAAGAAATATATTAATAAAATTAGTACCTGGCAACTCCACTATAGAACCTGTGAGCCTGCCAGTAATTGAGAAAATAAACTAAAAGATATCTATAAACAGCCATAGACTACAGTAGAAGGAAACTCTAAGAATTTTGAATAACCCTATAATTTCCATTTCTCATAAAGTGGCGGCACACTTTTGATCAAATCCTTTGTATATGGATGTTTAGGTTTAAAAATAACCTCTTCAACCAAACCAGACTCGACTATTTTCCCCTTCTGCATTATTGCTATTCTGTCACCAATATAATATGCCTGTGCCAGATCATGGGTTATAAAAAGCACGGACAGTTCCTCCTCCTCCTTTAACCGTAAAAGTTCGTTAAGCACTGCAACACGCGTCGAAGCGTCCACCATGCTTGTCGGTTCGTCAGCTACCAGTAACTCAGGGTGCAGAATGAAGGACCTGGCTATGAGAATCCGCTGCATCTGCCCTCCACTAAGTTGGTGAGGATATCTTCCCATAATTTCATCCGGATTCATTCCTATTTTCTTAAAAATAGTCCTTATAATCTTCTTTCTTTCTACTTTAGAAGGCCTATTTTCTAATAGGTTAAATGCATCATCTAGCGGCTTGTCAATTGTGTAAAAGAAATTAAATGATGAGTATGGATCCTGAAAAACAACCTGGACCTTTCTCCAGTAGGTCTTTTTATCATACGAATAAATATCTCTTCCATCGAGAAGAATTTTACCGCCGGTTGGTTTAAGCAGCCTTAAAACTATATTCCCGATTGTAGTCTTACCACTGCCGCTTTCACCTACCAGGCAAAATATCTCACTTTTTTTAATGAAAAACGACACATCATCCACTGCTACTTTTTTTTCTGTCCACACATACCCTGAAATGTAAAGCTTCGCTAAATTTTCTATTTCCAACAATTCACCCATTTTATTTCAAACCTCATTATTTGTAAAGCCAGCATTTAACCATTCTCTTTCCCTTAACAATCTCAGGAGGATCTTCAACATTACATACCTCCATACGCTTTTCACACCTATCGCGAAATCTACACCCATGCGGAGGGTTTCTCAGGTCCGGAACCACTCCCGGTATGCTCGAAAGCGGTTTGTACTTTGTCTCCCTTTCCAGAGGCAGTAGAGAATCCATCAGTGCTTTTGTATATGGATGAAGTGGATGTTTTATTACATCCTCATCCTCTCCACTTTCTACGAATTCCCCTGCATACATTATTACAATTCTATTGCACAGTTGATTCAGGGCAGATACATCATGGGATATGCATACAAGACTTTTTATTATTCCCTTCCTTTGTATATCTATCATCATCTTGATCACCCTTTTCTGCGAGCTTACATCAAGTGCTGAAGTAGGTTCATCTGTAATCAAGAGTTTCGGGGTTGCCATTGTTGATATTGCAATAATAGATCTCTGCATCATCCCGCCACTGAGTTCATATGGGTAGAGATCAAGAACACTTCTATCCAGGTTCAACCTCTCGAAATGCTCAGTTGCTATTTCACACACTTTTTTAACTGAATAACTACAGCCGGTGCGCTCTCTAAACATATCAGCAATAAATTCTTTGACTTTTTTTACCGGATTAAGGGAGTTCAACATAGCTTGAGGCACATAAGATATAAGTTCACACTTAACCTTTTTTCTCAGTACTTCGGGAGAAATCTTCCAGATGTCATAACCATCGACTCTGACTTCACCACTTTCATAATGCAGTAGTGGCGTTGTGGTTCCTGTTATAAGCTGCGCAAAGCTAGATTTCCCGCATCCTGATTCGCCTGCTACTCCAACCCTTTCACCTTCACCAACTTGCAGGGAAACGCCATCCACAGCATGCACTACACCAAATATCCCCCTGTAGTAGCCTCTAAGATCCTTTACCAGGAGAAGGTCTTTATCCTTTTTCTCACCTGTAGTTTTTGGTACCGTCATATTTTTTCCACTATCCTTAATAATTTTATCCTGTTATAAAAATTCCTTATATTTCTCTTGTTCTGGGATTCAACACATTATCAATAACCGCAGTAATCATAAGAAGGCTCCCAGTAAAAATTACTAAAATAAGACCTGGAGGAATAAAGTACCACCATTTTCCCTGCTGGGCAGCCTCATGTCTGATAACTAAGTTGAGCATCTTACCCAATGTGAAGCCTTCAGTAGGTCCCAAACCTATTACACTTATACCCGACTCTATTACTACGGCTGAGCTTATGCCTATGATAAGTACAAGAAAAATATATGCCAGCATATTCGGTAAAATCTCTTTCACTACTATTACAAAATCACTTTTTCCCGAAATCCGGGCTAGATCCACAAATTTTCTCTCCTTCAAACTCAGAATCTGGGACCTTATGCTTCTCGCCATCCACGGCCAGTTGAATAGTGCTATCAATATCGCAACTATAATCAAACTTCTTTTGCCTAAAAGTGAAGCTATGACTATTAGAATAGTTAGCTGGGGAAGAACCAGAAACACATTTGTAATAACATTCGCTCCTTCATCCACTACTCCTCCTGCATATGCAAGAACCGCTCCTATTAAAATTGCAATTCCCACTGCGGAGAATCCGGCAATAAAACCCACTATAAGTGAATCACGGATGGCATTACAAAGTTGAGCAAAAACATCCCTACCAGCCATGTCAGTACCTAATAAAAATTGGGAAGAAGGAGGTTCGTATATACGACCTGCTATTTTTAATGGGTCTCTGGTAAAAAATGGACCTATGATCCCAAGCATGATGATAACAATAACAATACCCAGAAGGAATTGAAATTTTCTATTTTTTAATAGTAATGTTACCCTACTGGACATAATTAACCACCCACATAGCCCCTCCTAATACGGGGATCTATAAATCCGTAAATTATATCTACTAAAAAATTGCCAAATAAAACCAAACCTACAGTGATTAGGAAAATAGCCTGAATCATTGGATAATCTATGGCTGTTACAGCTTGATATGCCAAAGTTCCCAGGCCAGGCCATCCGAAGACATATTCCACCAGTAAAGTCTGACCTATAAGAGCGCTTAGGATTATCGGGAGCCCGGTGACCTGCGGCAGAATGGCATTTCTCTGCGCATAATTTCTTACTTTATTTTCCGTAAAACCCAGCTGTTTGGAGTAAAATATGTAATCCGATTGCTTTTCGTAAATCGTCATCGCTCTCATCCCTGTGCACCAGTTACCCACGCTTGTAATAAAAAGAGAGAGAAATGGCAGGATATAATGATATAGAACATTCAGGAGAAATCTAGGTTTCAAAGAAACCATCAAAAACGGGTTGTATGCTCCGCCACTGGGGAACCATCTTAATTTAACAGCAAAGATATATACCAAAATCAAACCAAACCAATAGTATGGAGATGTATTCAAACACACCGCGATGGTATATAAAGTATGGATAAACTTATTTTTGGAAAATGCAGCCCAGCCCCCAAGATTATTGCCTACTATGAATGTAAGTATCCATATGGGAATGACAAGACTCAATGTCCAGGGCAGGGCATATAAAACCAGGGACATTATCGTATTTGGATAAAATGAAATTGAAACCCCAAAATTCAAGGTAAAAACTCTTTTCCAAAAGAGACCATACTGAACTATAATTGATTTATCCAACCCAAATAATACATTATATCTCTGATACATGGTTTCTATTTGAAGGGGAGTCGCACCCGGTCGTGCTGCCAGGCGGCTCATTATTATATCCAAAGGATTTACCGGCATCAAATAAGGAATAATAAATACCAGAGTAAGTGAAAGAAACAATGCAAGCAATAAAAAAAACACCTTCCGGGTTATAAATCTGGCAAATGGGTTCCTGGTAAAAAGATCTCTAAACAAGGCTAAAAATTTCTTTATACCAGTCTCTTCAGAACGAGCAATCGTTTGGGGACCAAGAAGTAATGCACCAAAAGCTAATACAAAGAATGCAAAACTTTTCTGATGAGATATAACAGAAGGAAAAAAGAATAAAAACAAAGCCAATATAAGTACTCCTATCATAGTTACAGCAACCTTTCGTCTTCCTGTTTTTTTTGTACTAAATTTCTGCCTCATATCTTTTACTTTTTTATTATCTTTAAACTCTTTTTATCTATACCTTCCAGAGCACTCTTATGATACAACTTATTTTCTTCTAATTAAATAATACTAAACAATCTGTAAATGGTCGCTTTCCTTATTCACATTTAATCCGTCCTAATAAACTTGTCACCAGGACTCTTAAAATCAACAACATCAGTAGATACTAATCTCGATAACTATCAAAAAAGTTAATAATTGAGCAGGGCTAAAACTTTTATTCTCTGCTTCCTCCCTGCTCAATTATTACAGAACATTACTACAAGCCAACATAACTCCTATCCGTACTAACTATCCTTACTATTTTGCCGCTTGAACATTGAGTACTACTATCGGGATGGGATATTCCCACCATGTGGATCCCTGTCCTATACCTACCGGGTTATCAACAGTGGGCCATCCTTCCCAGTAGGTTGTGTGGAATCTAGTCCATGGGGTCTGGACATAAAGCGGTATATACGGAAGTTCTGGGACAACAAGTGCCTGTATTTCCTTGGCTACCTCTATTGACTCGTCGCTCCCAATCGGCAGTTCCCACATCTTCAGGATTAAATTATTTACAGCATCGTAGTTAGGAGATGATTTGTAACCACATAGATCACCTAATGGTGGTTCCCACCTGAACAAGGTATCATAGTTTTGAATCGGATATATGGCTGATGGATTTGTACCTAACAGTATGAAATCTATCCAATCAAAATCCATTTCTTGCATACGTGTCATATGAAGATCATAATCCAATAAGTTCAGCTCCATCTTCAGTCCGACTTCAGCAAGCTGTTGCTGTATTAACTCGCACATCAAGTTAACATCGCTCCAGCCCGCAACACTATTTATCTGCCATGGGCCTACCGGGTTTCCGTTCCAGGTCCAGCCATCTTCAACGCTTCCCTCACAATTTTCCTGCAAAATCTCTATCGCTTTCTCCGGATCATGAGGAATAACTCTATCTCCATATGTTCCCTCTATTAGATCCCAGTCGGTGTATTCATCTCCCAGAGTGGAAGACGTAATAAACGATGGATTAGCTTTAAAGGGAAGCCCTTCCTGAGCAATATCGATTATCTGGTCCAAATCAATTGCATATGCCACAGCCTGTCTCAACCAGGGCTCGGCAAGTTCGGGATGATCTGTGCTAGTCATATTTGGAACCATATATATAGCACCAGCTGTATTGAAGATCTTTCCGTCAGCGTTTTCTTTATCCCAGCATACTACATCGTCATGGGTTGTGACATATTCATATGACCCGGCCGTGAAACTATCGGTCCAGTCCAGCACTCCATCATCAAAAGCTCTTTGCTCCAGATCATTAGTTGCATATTCCAATACCATTACATATTTCGGTGCCGGCTGCCCAAATATATCATTGCCCCACCAATCATCAACTCTCTCATATACTGACCTGGTAAACTCTCCAAGAATCGGCTTGTATGGACCTGAGCTGTCTATCTCTGCATAATCCGTGTTTAAATATCCGCTAATCTCAGCTCCTTGCTCCTTTACAAGTCCTTCCCATCTTGCTTTGGAAATCACCGGAGTATTCTCGAGGTTATTTAATGCATTGTTGGTAAATTCCTTACCGTCTACTACATTAATATTTACTGTAAGCGCATCTGCTGCCGTTACCGATTCTATTACAGTCTTTTCTATAGGAAAATTTCCATACTGATCAAGTGTTTCCTTGCTAAATACAACATCATCAGCAGTTACCGGAGTCCCGTCACGCCAAACAGCTGTGGGCTGTAGATGAACTATTAATGTTTTCCCATCCTCGGACCACTCATAACTTTCTGCCAACCATGGCTCCAGCTGACCATTACCCCAGTTATAATAGAATAATGTCATATATGTCAGGGATAAAGCTCTATTATAAGTAGCCCAGCCGCCAAGACCATATGGATTAAAGCCGTTCCCACAGTATGATTCGTCACCACCTATAGCCAGTGTCTGCTCCCTCGGTAATTCTTCTTTTTCTTGACTAAAAACACCTAGTGACATACTCGCAACCAACACTAAAACCATAATGAGATAAAATGATTTTTTAAACATTACTTTTATCCTCCCTTATTTTTTATTTACATAAAAATATTGGATTTAATTTTATTTCAAAATAACCTCCTTTCTCTTTTTTTCTCCCTTTCTCCAAATAAAAGGAAGATCTTTATTTCTATAACCTAAACAATAGTCTTTTTAATTAAACTGTCCATAACTTCTACGAATTCAAATAGGTCAAATACAGGCTGAAGGGAATCTTCACTTTTCTGTAGGGTGCCCTTCAAGTCCTTCCAAAGTTCTAATACAGTCTCATCTTCTCCTTTAAATTTGCTCTTTAGGATAGAAGCTAAGGCTAATATTATATCTGAATGATACTTAAGGTAATCCCAAGACTTAGATAAAGTTCTATCTTCTTTCTGTATTCCATTCTCTATTAAAGGCATAAATTCTCTTACTTCTTTAGATGCTCCTTCTAATTTCTCCAACATATTTTTAGAAGGGAGTTTTTCTCTTCGTAAAGTAGGTGGGTCAAAAAGATTAGAAATCTTAGAAAGGTAATCTTTTACCTTTTCTCCTTCTTTCCCAAAAGCACTATTAAAGTAATCTTCAACTATATTACCAAAGCAAAGACTATCATTCCATAAGGTATGAGCCATTACATATACTGGGAGCCCAGTAGGAAAGAATACTCTCTGTATCTGACAACTTATAAGACCGTTGAGTCCAATATTCTTTAAATTTCTTATGTCCTCATATATAATTCTAGAGATATCAAAATATCCAGGGTCACTATAGTGAGCCCACATTAAATGATAATCGAAGTCAAAACTATCTCCTGTAAAGATCTTCTGCCAAGCCTTAAGAAAAGATACATTCTCATCTATATTTCTAGGAAAACTTAATTGATTTCTTCTATATTCAGAGATGTGAGCCTCCCCATAACCCGTCCTGTAAGTATCACTATAAGACCTAGTTATAGGAGCAAACATTAAGATGAACCTATCTGAATTTTCAATCCTTTCAGTCTTAGGTGGCCATAAAAGGTCCACATAGATTAAAAATACAATCTTAGTATCTATTCCTTCAGAAGTAAGCAATCTATCAAGTTCATTTAACATCATTACATAGAAGTCTGATGGAAGGATATCTCTACAATTTTCGCACTCACATTGATTATTACTCCCATCAGCAAGCCAGAAATGAAGGGTGTCAACCTCTGGATGAGTTTTTAGATAATCTACAATACTATTAACAACTATTCTTCTTACTTCTGGATTAGAATAACACAGGTTTGTATTTAATGGTATCCCATACCATAGACCACGTTTTCCATTTACCTCTGCAAAATACTGTTTAATATCTGGAGAAATCTCTTCCTCATAAGGGTCCCAACCTAGCCCTGGAATTCCAAAAGGCTCACAGGTTCATCCATGTCCTACTGCATGGTATAAAAGGCCTCTTTTCTTTATCTCTCTTGCAAGTTTGCTTATATACTCTCTAGCTTTTTCTAAAGGAAAATCCTCCTTCTCTTTAAGAGGATTGTTTCTATGAGAATACCATCTTTCAAAGAACGTATAAGCCTATCTAAATTGTATGAAGTAGCTATTAAATCCCAGTTTAGGGATAAAGTCTATCATATCCGCAACATTTTCATAACTTACTGCACCTTCTATACATATACCTCTATGTCGATAGCTCGCTTTTTCTTTCACTCTTACATTGACTTTTGAAATATCTCTATTTGGAATAACTTCTCCATCCAATCCAGGTCTAATCCACCTAAATCCTATCTCTCTTAAAAATCTATAAACTCCAATGAGAATGCTCCTCTCATTTGTTCCAGCAATAACACCAGTGTTAGAGTTTATATCTATAAAGATAGCATCATCAAACTTAGGATCCTCTCTTTTAGGGTCTTCAAGACTGAACTGATTCCATAGACCGAGCCATATAGCATTCTCTTCTTGATTATATTCTTCTCTTTTTTCTATTGAGAAATCATAATTATTTCTAGCTAAAGTCAGATATTTTTTAAGCTCTCTAGCTGCAAAATCAGCCGTCTCAGAATCTATAAGTTTCAAAATTTTAATCATTTCTTCCTCATAAAATATTTTATAGTAATGTCAAAAATAATTTACTAATTTTCTCTTAAACTCTTTATTCTCAAATGTTTTAGCGAAATTGACTTGCCTCCCCCCTACTTTTTTAGTAGGATTTAAGAAATCTACCCCAAAAAGGAGGCAAGCCAAGTGAAAAAGACTACTCGTTTTGTTATCTGGATCTGCTCTAAGTTCACCCGTTGTGAACATGATCTTCTTGCACATTAAGCTTTACTACCTCGATATCGGGATAAAGTTCTGGGATATGCAAGAGTATTTTCTCCGTATATTCCTTTACTCCTTTTGCAAAGATTTTTCTCCGATATCTCGGTAAAAAATATTCTTTTTTATTTACACAGCACTATATGTTGTTACAATTTCTTAAGTTCCCTGTCCTAATCATTGTCAACTTATAAATTAAGAAGCTGCTTCCTGGTCAACCATTATGGTTACATCATTATGAAGTTGAAGAACGCTTGCCGGTACTTTAGTAGTAATAGGACTATTTATTGTTCTTTTAATAACCCTGGCTTTTCTTTTACCGTTAGCCAGCAAAATAATTTTTCTTGCCCGCATAATAGTCTCTATCCCCATAGTGATGGCTTGTTTGGGCACTTCCTGAGCGGTATTAAAAAAACGCGAATTCGCCCGTATCGTTTTAGCAGTCAAGTTCACTAAATGAGTTCGGGTATTTAAACTGATATCCGGTTCATTAAAACCTATATGACCATTATTGCCAATCCCTAAAACTTGCAAATCAATTCCACCGCTTTTTTTAATTAAAGCTTCGTATTGCGCACATTCCTTATCTATATTTTCTGTAATTCCATTTAATAAATGCACATTTTCTTTTTTAATATTAATGTGTTTAAAAAAATTATCCCACATAAAGAAGTAATAGCTCTGTGGATGTTCCGGAGATAAGCCATAATATTCATCCAAATTAAAAGTAATTACTTCTGAAAAATCCACCTTTCCCTCTTGATTTAAACGAATTAACTCTTTATACATACCATTTGGTGTGCTGCCTGTAGCTAAACCTAAAACAGAATTTTTTTTGTTTATGATTTGCTCAGCAATTAACTGAGCAGCCTTGGAACTTAACTCATGGTAATCTTTTACTATAACAACTTTCATATCTATTTTCTCCTGTAAACTATCTTACCCGCTACTATAGTTAGTTCGGTTTCTAAGTTTTTATTTAAAATAACTATATCGGCATCTTTGCCAGGCTCCAAACTGCCTTTTTTATCATCTATTCCTATAGATAGACCTCGCCGGGTTAAAGCTTGCCCTTTGAATCGCTTTTGGCAATTGAATACCTATTTTGTTTACTATATTTTTAACTGCTTTTCCATAGTTAACACACTACCTGCTAAAGTTTCGTCTTTTAACCTCACTTGTCCTTTAGTCACAATAACTTTTTGTCCACCCAAATCATAAGTTCCCTCTTTAAGGTCTACTGCCCTCATGGCATCAGTGATTAAGACTAATTTTTCATCTTCTTTAATTTAGATTAATATTTTTGGTTATTAATATTCTATAGGAAAGATCACACGCATGACCAATTTATTTTAAGCTAAGTATAAACACTACTCGAAATTAGTACACTTTAAAATTAACAAACTAACTTATCCAAAGATCAATTGGTTTAGCAGCAGCATATGATTTAAATGGTAACTTTACTTTTTTACCCTCTTTAGCTGACTTATAAGCAGCAAATATCATCTTTAATATCGCCTTCCCATCTTCGCCTGTTATAATAGGAATTTTATTATTTTTTACACAATCAATAAAATGTGAAAACATTTGGGGGAAACCACTCTGCCATTCCTCCTCAAATATGGGATAAGACCATCCAAGAGATATTGGAGCCTTTTCAGAAACATATTCAAAACCAATCTCGCTATATGTTCTAAGAGAAGAACTCATATCAGCAAAACTAATTCCTTCTAATCCATATACTTCGGCTCTATCATCATAACCACCTTTTTTTGCCCAGCTAACTTCTGAGACCCCTGTTACACCACCCTTAAATTTATTATATTATTATCCTGTAAATTCATTTCTAATCTCCTATTAATAAAAATAGTTATTATTTACTTTTTATAAAATTTAATTCGCTATATCTGGGGAGTTCTCCCACCAGTGGCTGGATATATTTTATATACTCATTGGTCACGAAATTCCCTTGATTATTAATGTACTTATCATCCATTGGTCTTGTATATAAGGCAACCTCATTAAGTG
>Ga0315293_10002974_pt1 | contig 16330 bp, 8 predicted proteins | sample YL17G13_20_MG_FD_203071 | JGI IMG/M metagenome (GOLD analysis project Ga0315293, IMG submission 203071) | Sediment microbial communities from Yellowstone Lake, YNP, Wyoming, USA - YL17G13_20 | ecosystem: Environmental > Aquatic > Freshwater > Lake > Sediment | place: USA: Wyoming | collected...
ACTGCTTAATTTTGAGTCATTCATAGTTATCACCATAATATAGCTATTATGACTCTTACCTTTAGCCTGTCAAACTTTCTGTCTGTCAGGGACTGGTTTCAGGCTCATCTTCAGATTAGAAAAGAGTAACATTTGACATATCGTAATTCTTAAAATATGATAAAAGCATAATAAAGGACCGTTTTCTGTTATATTTTAATCATTTGAGAAGACATTGGGAACCTGGGCTTATCAAATCCCTTACGAAAAGTTAGAAAAAGTTACGAATTATTGATGTATTACAACCGTCACTTGTCACGTTTATTTATTTTATCAATAAAGATACAACTTGACAATTTTTTATCAATACCTTGAAAAACTACCTCAAAATCTTTCCTATTTAGATTTTTTTTATTTATTCTATCCCGTAATTGTGCACCTGCGGTGTGTATTATAAAATCTGCAACTTCCATTCCAGGTTCAACTTTATCTTTACTTAAAAAAAGGTATTTAGAAGGTAGATCTGTTTTTTTATTTAATTTATAATCATATTCCTCAAATTTATAGCTTGGGAAAAATTTCTTCGCAAGACTATTGCATCTTTTTGAATCCTCAACTATCAAAATAACACTATTAAAACAAGTCCATTTAGCAACGTCAAGAATCCTTTTATATAGTGTACTTGTTACAATATTATATATATCATATTCTGTTTTATTGATTGTTTTACATGACATTAAAGCAGCTATTCGTGCGAATTTATTCTTTTTAAAAAAATCTGATATTGCATTTATTTGTGTCATTATTGGTTGAAAGAGATCTTTGGCGTGTAATTTATTTTCTTTTCCATCAAAAAACGTATCTTTCATGTGATTCCATGGTTTTCTAATTAAATTATTATATTCTTTACAAATTACTGCACAACCTCCTAATCCAAAAATTGGATATTCTTTATCTTTTAACAACTCATTGCCTGTTTCATCAATAAAAACTATCAAAGAATTTGTTTCAATTTGAACTTTTCCATCTTTTGTATATATATTGATCATTTTTACACTTTTAACTTCCCCTTAAAAATATTAATAATATAAATCAAAAAAAATTAATTTTCAGTTCTTACCTTTTATGCACACAAATATTTTTCTTGATATTTAATTCCAAATCATATTGTAAAATTTATGAGATCTGGTCTCAACATTTGACATGCTGTAATTTCTTAAAATACGATAAAAGAATAATGAATATCTGTCTCCTGCAATATTCTATTCATTTAAGAATATATTAGAATGTGAATTTTTCAGAACCTTTATGAGAAGTTAGAAAAAGTTATCGAATTATTGAGCTAGTACAAGCTTTCCCTGGTGCTTATTAATTTCTCTTCAGGTTTGGGAGTTGAATTTTAAGGCAGTATATGACTCTGAAAAGATTCCGAAAATGAAATATTTTCCCTTGATATTTAATGACTTTTTTGGTTAACTACTTAAATAACATACAATCTTCTTCTTTAAATTCCGCTATTTTAATAAGTAAATCATCGACTGTACAGTTTAAAAAATCTGCAAGACAATCAAGGCAGAAATACTTATCAATATTTCTGCCAAGCAGCTTTTTATTTAACGCAATATGATCCTTTTTTGGTTTATTGCCACATAAATTGCAAACAACTTTCTTCAAAACTTTTTCACCTTTAGGCTTTCTTTTACTTTTATATCCGGGATTGTTTTGCCTCTAAACTCTGTATCAATAATTCCAAGTTGTGTTTTAATTATACCTCTCATTTTAAGTGCTGGCTGTAGACAATAATGCTCAAACTCCTCAATATTCAGTTTACTTGTGTTTCTAACATTCGGAAAAATCAGCTTTAAAAAACCGGTACAAATTCTTTTTATTGCTTCCGTATCTCTTGTAGCTGCATTTTTCGGTACATCTAATACTTCATCAACAATCGCCCTGTAAATCATTTCACTTCTAAACAAATGCATTATCTCTGAAAAATACTCGACATTCAAAGCCCATCCGTTCACTTTTAAGTTTTCCCGCATCTTTGGAATTTCCCAGCCTTTTATAAATCCGTGAAAACGATCTATAAGTGCTGAATCATGAAATATATCTGGTAGATCAGTAAACATATTAATGTTTACATTCATCATACTTTCATCAATATTAGCAAGTAAAACAAGCCCCGATTCGCCGATACCTCTATAATTGCCTATTCGATATTCACCTGTTGGGCTTTCTAAATATCCTTTTAACGCACCCTGCATTTCATTTTTATCGGGAAACGATATACTTTGTATTTCATCAAAAGCTACATAATCATAGTGAGAGGCAAGACCTGTTGCCCTCTTTTGTTGGTCATAAAACATCTTTGGTCTTGAGATACTGCCTCCACTGATAAGCCAACCGTATTTGCTTATTTGAGAAAATAAATACGATTTTCCCGTTTCCTTTGGGGCAAACTCAATTAAATTAACTCTTTTTTCAATAAAAGGTAAGAGTCTACTTAGCATTGTCATTTTTTGTTCTTCACTAGTATAGCCGTCCGGATTGTAATCAATAGCCGCAAGGAGAACATCTATCCATTCTAAAGTCGTAAATTGGTCACGAGCTTCCATATAATAATCAAGCTCAATCTTATATGGACAAAATGGGCTGAAATCGGTCATTTTAATAATATTTTTATCCTTTGTAGAATCTACTTTCGTGGTGCAAATAAGTTCGACAATACCCCAAACCTCATTAGGAGAAAATAGATAGTCTTTATGGGTTTCAACAACATCCCAATCGATAACCGCCTCCTCTTTTTTCTTAGGTGCACCAAAGTCTGGCAATGAAAAATATGCCGTCCTGGTCGCAATATCTATTTCTATTTTGACCTTCGCCAGGAAACGTTCGCTTTGCATGTTTCTTGTCATGTTATACTTTATTTCTTCCCATTGTTCTTTTTTCGGAATAACTTTCTTTACATAGGCAGCTACTTCTTGCTTATCAATTTCACCGTTTTCATCGGCAAATTTCATCAAGAGCCAGTCCCTCATAAAAGAAGGTAGACTTAATGTCGAAAAAAACTTGCCTTTTTCAGGAGATTTATAGACCAGCATATCCGGAAAACATTTTTTTAATTTTTCAGTCATCATAATTCACTTTCTATATATTAAATTTATCACTATCAGCACGACCTTTTATTAATCCGTAATTGAATTCACCAAGATTCCCCTTACTTGATATCTTTACCACGTAATGCTCCTTTTTTCCTATATCCGGTTCAAAATACCAATAATCAGATTCTTTATAACAGATGTATTTCTTAGCATCAACCGTCGCATACAATTCCTTATAAGGCTTATCAATCTTAAACTTAACCTTGGGTAGTAAGCCAGCTTTTAATCTAATTTCAGTTTCAAGCGGTATAATCACAACTTTTTCCTCTAATGGAGTTTTGGATAATATTATAATTGGCACCAACACTTCTTCAAGTGTTGCTCCACCGTGAATTTCACTTTTTTCATTCCCACCAACACTAAAACGATCATAGTTTGCAAAAACATGATAGTTTTCTTTTGCAATGCAACCTACATAACGGTCTTCATATTGTGCGTTGGTTTGTATGCAATATCTTCCGAATCTTTCCACTTTTGCATTTTCGTCAGCTTTTTTGCTTATTCCTTTGCATAAAATCGCACCTCTGCTAGAGCCGTGGTCTGACGCGATAATTACCCTATCGTAAATATCTAGTTTTTGAACTGCAATTTTAAGCACTTTTTCTACTAATTGCAATTCTACTTCTATGCAAACAGGATAATCTCCGTTATGTTTCAAATCATCTAATTCCCTATTAATTTCATGATTTCTACCAACCACGAAATCTTTATTAAATTCAGTAACAGTTGGAATGTCTGCGTATCCGACTTCTATAATGTAATACACACCTTGGTATTTATTTTCTAAAAATGTCTGTATAAGGCTTAAATATTCAACTCCAAGGGCATCAATCCAGTATATAAAAGAGTTTCTATTATAAGCCTCAGTAACATAATTGTTTCTTGGCTTTAATTTCCACCAAACACCTTTTTGGGCTGCAAGATCCGAAACTTTTTTTATAAATTCATCAGTAAATGCATTTTGTATCTTTTGTATCTTATATTGATTAAAATAATCCGTAAACAGCGCATCATTAAAGGCATATTCACCCATATACGCATAAAGACTTGGGTATGCGTATTCCAAATATTCCTTTAATCTGGTATTTATACTTATTTTACCAATTAAAGCAATTATCTGTTCTCTTTCACGCTTGGTGCATGATGTAAGGAAGAAATATTTATCTATATCCTTAAATTTCTCTAACTCCGTCCAAAACTGCGTCATCAATTCATCTAACTGTAAAGTTTCTATTAATTTTTTGCGTTCCAAATATACTTCCCTAAATTTACTGTCTTTTATCGGGTAATTAAATATAACACATACTATATTCCGCAAAAGATCTTTATAATTCTCACTTTTATGCATAACGTTAGACAAATAACCGGTTTTTGCTTCAAATTTGAGCCATAACCAAATCAACCATTTTTCAAACTCTCCGCTATTCTTCCATTTGGATAAAAGCTGTGTTGTATTTAAATGATTAGTGCCAAACAATTTTTCAGAAATAGTATTTATATCTGGTTTTGATTTGATTTTTATTTTTAGAAGTAGCTCGCGCCATTGCCAATCTTCTCCGAATTTCTCTTCAAGACTATACGGAAAGAGTTTATGGAATTTGATAATATCAAATGCATTAACAAGAACATTCACATTATCAGAAAAAACATTGTTCTTGTAAAACCTGGCGTTATCAGTGTAAAAAATGATAGGCTTTGCGGGGTTATCTTCCCAATACTCAAGATAATTCTTATAGCCATTAACAGTATGACCTTTAATGTCCACATCTATATCCCTTGAAATTATAGTTAAGGAATAATCGTCATCCTTATCTTCCGTTTCCAGGAAAATAATATTGTCGTTTAGGCGGCAATCATTTGCCAATAATAATTTTAAGTGATCCTTCATTCGGTACATTGGTATATAAACGTGGACACTTGTTGAATAAAAATCATTAATATACTGGACGCTTATGATTTGTCTAAGTATTTCGTCACATTTTGTATTATTAATTCTCAAATGCTCCGAAAGAGGTAAGAGTAACGTGTTATCATCGATTGATTCAAGTTTAGCACATAACCTGTTGATTTTGGGGGTTAGGTCTTCGCCGGAGCAAAAAATAGAAAGTCTAATCTGATTAGTACATTTTTTTACAAGTAAGTTTTTAACTTTAACCCATAAACTGAGACTTTCAATATTTATAAAGCGATATATTCGTATATCCCTATGCTTAATATCGCCATTTATAAAACTATCTAATTCCTCAAAAGAATAAAGATTCATTTTATTCCCCTCACGTTTTCTTATCTTTTCATAATTTTAATACCTACTAAAGGCTCATTTTTGATTAGGTCTTTTAAATATATTTTTAACTGCTCTGTCGACAATTTATCTATTTTATCAAATACTTTATAATAATAACCGGTTATGTATTTTTTTGTTGCGAATTCTTTAACAATAGCATCTATGAAATTTTTGCGTATAAGCCAGTCATAAACATTACTTCCAAGACGTTCGTATAACAAAATTTTGATCTCATTAACATCTGTTATCAGTAAATCATATTCACCGGAAACAAAATCTTTAAAAATATGATCACATTTTTCTTTATCACCTAAAAGGTTAATAGTGGAATTAGTATTTAAGAATGTTATCGCTTGTTCAATCGTATCATCGCTAGTTATCGCCGCCCTACCAGCGTTAATAAGGTCAAACACCTGCTTTGCCTCTTGGATTTCTGTTTCAAACAAGCAGAGGACAGGTATCTTATTGTTGAGTGACCACTCTGCAGGAGAAATTGTGTTAGAAACTGACCTCCACTTTTCTAAAAGCTCTTCGTATTTTTTATTTTTCTGATAGCTTGCCAAAACCTGTTTTAAGGCTTGCTCGTAATCGTTTAACGGTTTAAGGATAGCTTCAGACTCGGTCTTTGTATACAGGTAAGTTATTTCCTCATCAGACAGTTCCGTTTTTAACAAATCATTTATTCCGGTCTTAAAAACCTGTTGTTGTTTTGAATAAAAGTTGTTAAACAGGTCGGCTTTATCTTCTAACTCCCTCAAAAAAGCCGTTTTGTTTATCTCCATAAAACTGTCTGTTTTATAGATATTAATTAAATCAAAAAACAACTTATTAAGTTCTGGATAATAGCCTTTAAAGAATTCAAAAGGCATTTTAATAGCGCTTATCCTGTTTCGAATAGCATTTGCTGCGCTGTCCAACTTTGAAACTGGCTGGAAAAGTATTTTATTAACCGCATCAACCAGCCTATAATCCAGATATACTTCTTCAATTTGATTATCAATATCTCCTTTTTCCCAAAGCCATGACGAATCAGTAACAAGTTTATTTTTTATCTCACCAATATACTCTTTACCTGCTCCAAGCCTATCAGCAAGAGCTACAAGCTGGGGCTTGTAATCGCAAATATAATAATCCATTCCAGTTTTTAGATTATTGCCATTAAACATTTTTCGCAGATATTCCTTAATCCCAGCGTCTTTTTTAAATAATCTGACAATCTTCTCAGCTATTTTGGTTTCATCTTGACCAGATTCTTTGTTAATAGAAATAAATTTACAGTACAAATCAATAACCGGTATTGTCTCTGCGGCCAGCCCCAAATCATCATGCTTTTTGATATAATCCTTAAGTGCCCAAAGCGGAAAATCAGTATTTGGCAACACCACCTTTATGCCTTTCATAACATCCTGTATAGAGTTCTGCCTTTCCGATAAAAGCTTAAAAATCTCACCTGAATATTTACAGAACAGCTCATGCTCCTCAGTCATCTTTACAATATAAAGGGTATCAGTATTTTTTCTTCCCTTGATTATGCCAACAATCATATCTGCCAAATTATCGTGAGTAAGCGGAACATTATTGCTAATACTGTCTTTTTTATAATAACCTCTGTCGGCATATTCTTTAAGCAAAAAACCCATAACAAAGGCAGAACCAATACAGCTTAATAAACCAAAAGGTTTTTCCTTTAATACATTCCAAATATCAATTATCGCTACACTGCTTCTCGCATTAAAGTTTTCAGTAATCAAATTCTCTACTGCAATCTTCATTTTTGATAAGGTGTGTGCTGGCATAGCAGTAAAATATTTCGCATTATGCCAAATGTTGTCCTCTTCCATCTTTTTCATGAAAACTTGCAAATAATTAAAGTTTGCCGGTATTGGCATTTTATCCATGCCCATAACAGGAACGGTTTCTTTATACCCAGATAGCGAGAACATCCTATCACTTGATGTAATGACTTCAAGCCCGTAGGGATAGATTTTGGCATTGATTTCATTAAGACGCAGGCTGAACTGCCCTATTCCTATCAAAGAAATGGGCCTAATATTTTGGGAGTATAGCTTAATTGTAGTATTGTTTATTTTTGTCTTCCAGGTGTCAATTACTGCTTTCGCTTGACTTTCATTTAATCGCGCCTGATTTAAATCAATATTTAGAAAATAATTGGACTTAACTTTGCATTTAATGAAATTTTCATACTCAAGGTCTGTTAAAGGCTGACTAGATACGTCGGCAATTACTATCTCACGCTGTTGCTCTGCTAATGCGGTTTGAATTACCGAATAATTTTTTACCGAATCTTCTTCATCCTTAGCAAACATAAACACAAGAGGCACCCTATTTGAATCTAAATTTTTAACTCTTTCAAGTTTTGTTTTTAAATCTCTGTGTGTAGCACAAATAACCTCAAAACGAGGAAGGGCATAACTAGTAAACGCAAAATTTTCAGTTATAGCATAATTTGGTTCTACAATGAGCTTTTCAAATGATAAGCTGCTCCTTAATTTATTTTCGAACTCTTTAATTCTTTTTTCATCGATGGGCTTAAACTGGGTAATATAAAGGGTATCATTACCTTCAGGCATGCTGCTGAGAATGCCCTTTTGAACAAATTTATTCATAATATCAACGATACGATCTTCTAAAGGAGTGCCGGCAAAAGTAGCAGCGATATTGAAAAGCGTTGGTCTTAAAAGGTTTGTAATGCCGCGCCCTTTTTCCTGCTGAATGGCTGTTAAAAGTAAGGCAACCTTTAATACCCTCTTTTCATTCTCGTTTTGGCATTGTCCAGCAAAATTATGGTAATAGCTTATCATGCTTTTAGATTTCTCATCAAGATCAACATTGTCGTAATCAAAAAAATAATCCCAAATATAATCGCAGGTTAAATATGCCCAATTATTAACATTATACTCACCTATAAACCACTGGAAATTATGACCTTTTAATTCTGTCGCTACAGGACCGCCGCACAAAAACTGAAACATAGTGCGTTGATTGGAACTGATTTTCGAGGAAATATCATGCAACAAAAAAGCTGCATAGGGATGCATGGGTAATAGCCCTTTTAAATCCTCCTCTTTTATGTCCTCCGAGTATCGTTTTATAGTATTTTTAACAGTTTTTTCTACTTTGAACCACAGATTAGATAAGATGTTTTGCCATTCCTCACGCAAATCTGGCTTAACTTTAATAGCATTTTTCATCAACATAAAGGCAGTCCTTTCTGCCATCTCTATTTTCCTCATCTTAAAACGGGCTTCTAATTTCCTTCGTGTATCTGTATCATATATAAACTGCTCGTGCGCCTTGTGTAATATCAAAAGAAAATAAAAGGGGATTTTACCCGACGCATGTGCCAGCTCCAGCAAGCTGCCCGTTGAGTTTGGGTTTTTTTGAAAATATTCGGTAAATTCGTCCCAAATAAACACAATAGAATATAGCTTGTTGGATTTTATAATATCCTCGAGCCACATCACAACATCATCAGCAGTTTTGGCAAAATTAAAATCTGATAAGTCGGCAACCTCGATGATTCTCGCAAGCAGCTCCATACACCTGTCTGCACCCAATTCCTCAAGATCTGTAATAACGCTATCCACATCAGGTTGATCAGTAAATTTTTCCTTATATTTCTTAAATGCTCCTCTAAAATTAAAGGCATCGTTTGGGTCTTTAATTCTATCCAGCACATTGTCATAAAGGGTTTTGCCGCCAAAATATGTATACCCCTTTTCCTTTAAGGCCCGTTTTACCGATACCTGTACTGCATTAAAAAGGCTGTTATCACCAATTATACCCGCTGCTGACTCACGATTGACCACAAGAATATCACCTTTGCATTTTACGCCCCCAAGACGCTTTTGTAGGCTTTTGGAAATAAGGTAATTATCAAAATAACTGCTAACATTTCCTTCATTTTCTTCAATAATATGTTTCAAAGTAAAGGATGCGAAGGACTTTCCGGTTCCATAAGCCCCATAAATCCAAAGGGGTCTTCTATCTTCCGCAGTTATACCCTCAAGTGAGCCCACCAAATCACCGAGAATTTTTACAAAAGTGTCGTGCGGGTAAAAGCTTTTCCAATACGCGGGAAATTTCTCGTCTTGATATTTACTGAATACCGGAACGAAGTCCTCATTAACTTTCAAGTAATCACAATACGGTCTTGGCATAACGGAACACTTCCTTTCAAAAAAATTAAAACAACCCTACTACATCAAGGGATGTTTTTTCTCTTTTAAGATCTATATTGTCTAAATCTTTGTTAAAAGAAACGCTTATAAATTCTTTATAATCGGTTGCAAGATTTTGTAATTTTTCCTTCATTGTTTTCTGGTCAATGCCAAAAATCTGGGTTGGGCTAATTCCAGCTCTTTCAATGGTATTGTCACAAAGATATGTGAGGGTAAAGCTGTAATAACCGTCGCTTTTCTCGGCAAACTTGTAAAGAGAATAGAGAATGACCAGTGGGTCGGGATTTGCCCAGCCTATACGGGTTATGGATACTACGGAATTACCTTTAAATTCACATATTCCAACTCCAAGCTCTGTACCGATGGGTGAATAACGGAAGGTTGTTTTCAATGAATTTAATGCATTATCCTTTGTTGATGAAGAATAATCATCTCCAAGCATAATAAAAATTTCTTCCATTGAGTAAGTTATTCCTAATTTGGTGTTCTGTATATACCATCTAGTGATATTTGAATTATAAGCAAGATTATTTATGATTATAGCCCAAGTTTTTATATCGTTTGCACCCCATTTGCGCATCTCATGTCCAAAAGGGGTAAGTGTATTGTTTTCTGTTATTTCTGATTCTCTTAACCAAATTTTCAACGCAATATATTTAGGGCCACCTAATGTATCAGTATTCCATAAATCATCACCAAGTTTAAAAAAATACCCTAACCAGTCTTTTTGAAATCCAAACCTTTTATAATTACCTAATCCTTTTGTTTTCACATTTTTCCCCCCTGTAAGAAATAATATTGACCTTGCAACTAAACACCCTTTAGGCTTATCAATACACCTTTCACATTTAATGCAATTATTTTTAATCACAACAATACCGTCATTCATTTGCAGTGCCCCTGTTGGACATTCAACCATACAAACCTTGCAGTTAAGGCAATATGCCGCTTTATAAAAGATATTTTTAAATAAGTACATAAACCTTATCTGTTCTTTTGTTGGCAAAGCACTATTGACTTTTACTTTTAGTTTACCTGCTAATTGCTCAATAATAAAATCGTAAATATCGTTTTTGTATTCAATTTTGTAATTATTATCACCTTCATATATTAAATTACCGATAGCTTTTATCCATTCTTTCCAATTTGTATTTATTTTGTTGATATATAAGGTTATACCGCTTTCATCTATTTTTTCCATCACCCTATTACCATTAACATTCAAATCTCGTCCATCCATACGTGTTTTCCAGCCACCGTTGTTTAGATATTTTTCTCGCTCGGTTTTGTTTGGAATTTTACTAGTAATATTTTTATCAATAATTGACAACAAAGGGTTAATATCATCCTCATAAACAGCATTGGTTATAAATTCATTCCAACCCGGAGAAGCCATAGGGCATATAGCACATCCAACACGGCCGACACCATATCTATAAGCATCGTTTAAAAAAAGGCTGTTATAAAATATATATATAAACAATTCCGCCGTATTCCATTCAAATATAGGGTGACAATTAGACTGCGTTGAATGCTTTTGCCCCTCTGAAACCACCAAATATGTTGCTCTCGTGTTACTTTCCTCTGCACGAATACCATCAAAAACCAAAGCTCTAAGTCTATCTTTACCTGTAATCTCTCGCAACTTCAAAAGGGAAGGAGCAGACTTATGAACACCACAGCACCATCTCTGTGTTCTACTCGGAGGTCCAAACATCTCCCAAGAGTCCTTTGCGTCCAAGTGAGATTTTGCCGTATAAAACTCAAGGTCTGGCCACCGTTCTTTTGCCCGCTCAACTGCCTTGTAGGTATCCGATATTTCCATTGATGTATCGCCGAAAACAATCTTAAACTCGTTGTGTGGCAACGCTCTTTGCACCAAATCAAGCAACACAAGAGAGTCTTTGCCACCGCTAAAAGCCACATATACAACATCAATATTTTTTCTCTTGTATTCATTGAAAGTCTTATATATAATTCCGACCGAATGTTGCACAAGCCCTGTCATTAGTGCTTTGTTTTTATCAACTATGACTTTAATATTTATTGGCTCAAGCTCTAATTTATCTTCATATATTTTAAGTGCTGGCTTGGTGTAAAGTCCACCGCCCTTAGCTTCGGCAACAAGCCTTCCTTTATAGACATACCTCCTCGTTTCTGCCCACAAAAGCGGTTTTTTTGATTTGGGATAGCTCCAGTACTCGTTAAACCCTAATAGGTCTAGCTCCTCATAAAAAACCGGGCGCAGTTCCTTTACAACCCCTGACACCTTACTTGTCAGTATATAGCCGCCTGTTTCTATATCCCATTCATAGTTGTACATGGTATCCTCCTCCGGCCTTTACCGCATTCTTTAAATTAATAGTTTGGAATAAATCCGGGCTCGTATGGGCTAACTTGTGGCAAGTCGGACATATCGCTACAAACCTACCCGGCAGTATATTCATCCCGTTGTGGTAATTTATTATCTTTTCTGTATAATGCTGTTCAAGCAGCTCATAACCTTTTTCAACAAATAAAACAGATAAATCAATGCCACAGGACGCACATCTACTTTTTCTACGGTTGTAAAATTCCTCTTTTAACATTATAGCAGTTCTGCTTTTATTTTCTATATACAAATGATACAAATACAGTAGATTCCCCGCCATAAAATTGTCAAAATCTATAGGTTCAAAATAATTAAACGGTAAAGGCAGGCAAGTCCTAATTGCATTTGCAAGTTCCTTTAAGTATAATTTATTACCAACATAATAACTATAAACTTTCTTTTAAAATTTTGTAGCAGCTCCTAGATGATACTCAGCATTCTTATCAAGCGTAGCAATGTTCTTTAGGATCGTTTGAACTCCAGCAACATTTCTAAATATAGCGCCTGTATTTTTATGTATAGACAGTGCCCTTAGCAGTTTACTCAATTCAATTACAAGCGGGTTATCTAATGTAACCTTTCTTACATCGCCTATTTCAAAATATGCATTGACTGCAAGTATAACCTCGTCAAGTGTCCATTTCGGTTGCCGCATAGCTCTATATCTTCTTCCTACCTATTTTGATACCGCCATATTCTTCTTTCGTAATGTAACCTTTATCAAAAAGCGATGACGGAATATTTTTAACGATTAGTCCCTGATCTAAAAGAAATTTTTTTATTTCGTCTACGTTCTTAAACAAGGTATATCTTGCCTCTTGCTTTAGTATATAGTGTAGCAGCTCATCATAATCGTTAATATTCAAGCTGCTATCTATAATTATTTCATTTAAATAGCGATAATCGTTTGTAATATTGATAATTTTTACGCGCTTACAAAAATACTTAACCACAGAAACAAGCAAAAATGGTGTCCATTTAACTCCGATATCGGGATAAAACATATAATTTAACACTTTCATTTTTTTAACTACAAGATAGCCTTTGCTACCAATCAACGCCAGAGTTATTTCCTCAATGCTTTCGATTATATCTTTTGATAAATTCAACCTGTCTTTTTTAAACAGCAAATCGCTGTCGACCCGTATAAACTCATCGCTAATATCATCGAGTAACTTGCTGCTAACGCTAATGTTTCCCGTACTCATGCTTTTAATATAATCCTTGAAATCTGAAATAGAAATCTTGTCAAAGTTCGAAAGATACTCTCGTATCACCGTACTAAAGGTGGTTGCCTTTGAACCCTTTGAAGAAATATAAGGGCGGCTAAACTCATAATCTTCGGGAAAGAGAAAATTAAACACGCTATAAAGTGCAATATGCCCTTCAATATTGTTAACTATTAAAAAATCATTTTCCAACGTATAAATATCGTTATATATTTTTCGGACAGAAATCGGCCCTTGAGCGGTGTAGTCGACTAACAGCTTTTTAAGGCGTCCTTTTATTGTATCGTCAATAACAAGGTGTTCCGCATGCAAATATTTTCCAAAATCCCACAACAAGACATTAGGATTATTTGCAATTGCCGCCAAAAGGACGGTCTCGGTTATCCCTAAAAATTCCTCTCTGACTTCCTCTTTGGTGACGATTCTTCCTTGTTTCTTAATAAACTCTGCAATTAAAAGCTGTATATCTTGCTCGCTATTTATGTCTTTAATTAAAGTGTCCTTTGTAAAGAAAAAATTGTTTGTATATTTATACTTCAAGACACCCTGTAAATAAAAATGATTGTCTATACTTGTCTTTTCCAATAATTCGGCTTTAAATCTCTCAAACAGTTCCCCAAACATAATGACATTTCTTTTGCTGCCAACAATAAATTGATATATTTCGTCTAATATCTCGTTGTCAAATCTAATTCTACTTGGTAGTATATATTTGCCCCTATCGCAAAGGATGGTTATATCAGTTATTCTAGCACATAGAGCTCTATTGTTTTCGGAAATTTTTATATCACCAAATAGGTCGTTTGCATAGCTCCTGAAACGCATCATTTCGAAATCGTCGAACAGTTTTATGCCATGAGGATAATATCGCTCCAAAACAGCCAAATAAATATCAGTTTTTTTAATTTCCTTCTTGGAATAAAAGTTACCCATGAGTTTATAATCAGTTAAAATAAACTCAAGAGCCATATCATGGTCAATATGTGTGTCATAAATTACCAACGCATTGGATATATGAATCTCTAAATCTGAAACCTCAAACCTGTCTGGCAGTCTATCTATGTACTCAGACAACTTCTCATACCACTTTCTGTCGCCAATAATAAAGGATTTCAGTTTTTCACTCCACAATGCTTTTTTGCTATTACCTTTTTTAAGACAATAAATATAAAGACTGGACAATTCCCCAAGATAGTTTTTTATTTGCTCTATTGTTAATACGGTATCGCTTTGTGTAAAGGACTGCAAAATGTTGTTAGGTCTTATTCTACTTACAAAGTTTTCGAATTTAGCAAGTACTTTTCGTTCAAGCTGTCGCACCCTTTCACGAGTAATCCCGTATTCTTTACCAACAGTATCAAGTGTTGCTCCTGTCGCTCTTATTTTTATAATATTTTCGTCACGTTCGGTCTTAAAAATTTGCTTAAATTTATTTTGAATGATTAACACCTTATCATCAGATAACCATTTTATGAAATCAATAATTTGTAATTCCATCTTAATATCTATTGAAACTGATAATAATTTTGGTAACTCTTTAACATAAACAATACTTTTATTTTTGAATAGTTCCAATAAACTATCCATGGATCCATAATCTATGTATCTATGGAGACACCATTGCTCCTCTTTATAAGCCAAAATCAATGGTTTAATTCTTGCTGGTAATAGTCTTTCATTAATATCATCTAATACTTTAAACCATTTAACATAAGAAGATAATAGTTCTAAAAAACAGCGTGCTTCGCTTGGATTTTTAAGTAGTTCTTTGCAGATCTCATCACCTAGAACTTCTTTTGCTTGATTTATCTCATTTAGAATATCAATTTCCTTAAATGACAAATTTGATATGTTAAAATCCTGATTGGCTTTGTCAATATAAAAAATGTTTTCGCTAAAAATTTTGTTAATCATCTTTTTAATTCTTTGAGATAATTTTTCTTCAATAATAAACTGAAAATTATTACTATAATATTTTTCACTTAAATAATTTTCTTTATTCTTTAATTTCTTAATTAACAATCTAATCTTATTTTTGCTATCAGCATGATTGGGATCTATTATCAACACTTTTTTGAAAAATTCAATTGCTTTCTTATATTCTTCGTTTTTAAAATAATATATTCCTAAACTATAAAATTTGCTTATTGAACTAGGTTTAATTTTTTTTTCTTTTTTAAAATATTTTCCCATAATTCTTTTTTTTAAATATAATAATCACTGCCAATATAATTGAATATAATTATAAGCCTCTTCACTATTTAAAAATAAGACCCGTTGTTCATGCTCAGGAATTAAGTAACTTAGTTGGTATAATTATACCACCAAAAGAGGTATTTAATTATGCAACTTAATCAATGGACTATTGTAAAAACATAGAAGCCTATTCTGGCATAATATGAAAAGATAAAGAATAAGGTCTCAGGCTTTCCCGTTTGATATATTGTAATTTCTTAAAATATAACAAAAAAGTACGGAAAAAATTATTTAAAAGTCTATAAATTATTATTCGACATAACTTTTAAAAATCCTCTTTTTTGTGCAGCTTTCGACTTATAGTTATTATAATAAAACATTAGAAAGTAAAAATATTTGAAAAAGAAATTAGTTAGTATTTCTGTTGGATATTTTGGATTCGAAAAAGGTGAGCATTAGTTATTGCATTTTTTTTATTTTAATACTTTTAATTTTTAATAGCAAGTTATGAAAGGTTTGGGTTTTAAGTTATCAATAACCAGAATTTACTGGATTCCTGCCCCTGCTTTCGCAGGGGGAGCCTTGCGCAGGAATGACATATAGGGAGTGGGAATGACCTAGCGGGTTGGATAAATCCAACCCCTACCATTGGATTAAAAAAAATGGACTGTGGTGGGGTGGTGGGTCAGATGAATCTGACCTCTACAGGATGATAAAAAAATTAATTTGAAATATTGAAATATAAAAGTATAATAATAACTATTAAATAATTCACGTAAAGGTGGTAGAAAGATAAAAAGAAAGGAAAGCACTAATGACCAAATTAATGAAGATTAAAAGTTTAAAGAATTATGGTATCCCCTCTTATATTCTAAACCTCTGGGAAAAACACTATTCGCCTTATTTAC
>Ga0315293_10002975_pt1 | contig 16330 bp, 17 predicted proteins | sample YL17G13_20_MG_FD_203071 | JGI IMG/M metagenome (GOLD analysis project Ga0315293, IMG submission 203071) | Sediment microbial communities from Yellowstone Lake, YNP, Wyoming, USA - YL17G13_20 | ecosystem: Environmental > Aquatic > Freshwater > Lake > Sediment | place: USA: Wyoming | collected...
CAGATAAATGCCGCCAAACTTTGGAAGGAAAACTTTTGATATTATCAACTCTATCTGAAATAACAGAAACGCCGCTAAAAAATTGATTATGTAAAAATAGCCCATTATTTATCCGCTCCTCTGAAGGCCCGCGCTCAAATCGGCTTTTGACGGACGGCCGCGTAAATTTTTTTATTGCCCATTTTTGTCATTGTACCATCAGGCGTGTTGTTTTGCGATAATTAATTGTGGCATGGCTTAATTTAATTACCAGACTTTAATTACCAGACGTCCTATTCGGGGACACCTTACGAACGTATGACGGAAGATATTATAAGGGACGATTCCCACGGCAATCCCGGAGCTGTCTCCAGGTTTAAAAATTTAAAAATAGGGACAGTCCCGATTTTTATTAGATTGCTTCGTCGGCATAGAAGATCGCAACAGCCTCCTCGCAATGACGATGGGTTATTTGTTGATATGCACTACCTTGGCAGGGGGGAAGCCGTTGAAGTAGGTTGAGGAAGCAATAGAATACGCCCCGATGTTCTCCGCGTAGACCAGGTCACCGATATCGAGCTCCGGCAGTTCTTCCGCAACGGAAATAGTATCGAGTGCGTCACACGTATTTCAAATAGGGGACGGTTCTCGCGGCAATCCCAGGCCTGTCCATATTTTTCCGATAAATGCCTTGACAGAACAGGTGTAATATAGTACACTTATCGGTGTAATTCAAGGGAGCGTCCATGATTCCTCTCAATTCATCGATAACCAGAAAAATACTAAATTATTTTTTTATTAATCCTCACGAGAGCTTATATGTTAATGAGCTATCACGAAAGCTTGTCCTTGATAAAAGAAATCTTGTGAAAAAGATCAAAGAGCTGGAAGCGGAAGGCATTTTGACCCATCGGATCAGAGGTAATCTTAAGTTATATTCTATAAACAGCCGATATCCCTTATATAAGGAATTCCGCAAGATAATCATGACTACAGCCGGTGTTGAAGAACAATTGCGGCGCATCCTGCAAAATAGCAGTGGAGTTGATGAGGCGTATATTTATGGTTCATACGCGAAAAATACCATGGACGCGCACAGTGATATCGATCTCCTTGTTGTAGGTAGCATAAGTGCGGTATTTCTGCAGAAGCAGATCGTCAAATTGCAGCGGGATATTGACAGAGAGATCAATGCTACTGTTATGGATCAGACCGATTTCAAGAAACGCATGAAAAATAAGGATCCGTTCGTAAACGGCATATTGAAACAGAAACACATAAAGGTGCTGTGATGAGATTTGATGATAAATATTTCATCGATTTCGTATTTACCAAAGAACAGATTAAAAAGAACCTTGAAAACGCGTTGAAAGACCTTAATATTGCGCATCAGGACGCCATAGCGGATGTAAAATTCACTTATTCTTATGACGCGCTCATCAAGGGCGGCATCGCTTTGATAAGTTCATATGGCAAGAAAGTTAAAAGCGCGCCCGGCCATCATGTAAAGATAATAGAGATGACAGCTAAAATTTTAAACGACGATAGTGTCGAAGCGATCGGTAACGCGATGCGCTCAAAGCGTAACACAGATTTTTATGACGGCGGCGCGGAAGTTACCGAAAAAGAATCCCGCGAGTATCTGGATTACGTGACCGACATTTTACGCAAAATTGAAAAACTTTTGAATAGATAGCTTAAATTTATAAATCAGGAGGATATATGAAGCGAAAAGGTTTTACGCTGATCGAACTCATAATAGTACTGATAATCATCGGTATACTTGCCTCGATCGCCGGGCCGATGATGGGCGGGATGAAGAATAAAGCGATGATTTCAGAAGCCCAGACCGCACTGGGGTCTATTAGGACCGTCTTGCGCCAATACTACTACGTGCTTAATCAACAGTACCCTGTTTTTGGAGCTGGCACATATATTGTTGATTTGACTCCATCACAGCTTGCTGAGATTGGAATGTCGCAAAGCGACGTTGATTCTCTAACTGGAACTTATTTTGGAAAAGAATGTTATGTAGTTGGTTTATTGCCTGTAGCGCGCATTGCCGCTGGTTGTGTTATCAATAATGGCAACTGGGTAAATACTTCAGCGCCCAAATCAACGGATACGCAAGGGTTGATGGACACCGGTTCAGGATATTGTCAGATATTTATTGGTTATACAGGAAGATTTGAATATTATAGAATCAAAGGTAAGGGCGCTGTGGAATAACAAGCAAGCGGTCGACGTTTAAGCATAATGATTGATATGTACGACTTTTGCAGGCGGGAAGCCGTTGATCCGCCTTCGCAGCTTTTGTTATTCATAGAAGATTTGCTTCGGCGGATTTTAGCGGTTGACGTGCACTATCTTTGCCGGTGGAAAACCATTAAAGTAGGTTGAGGAAGCGATAGAGTAAGCCCCGATGTTCTCCGCGTAGACCAGATCACCGATCTCAAGCTCCGGAAGCTCTTCTGCAACTGAAATAGTGTCGAGCGCGTCACAGGTGGGGCCGAATACTGCGCAGACGGATTTCTCACCGTCCTTGAATGCCTTAAGCGGATACGTGCAATGGTCGAAGATTATCCCGGAGAATGTGTGGTAGACGCCGTCGTTAATGTAATAACATGTCTTACCGTCCCTGATGGCCTTTCCGATGACCGATGCGACGAGCGTGCCGGCATTTGCGACCATGAAGCGTCCGGGTTCGGCAAGGATCTCGATCTCTTTAGGGAATAACCTGTTTATCTCGGTGTTCAGCTTCCTGGCGAGCGTCTTGAAAGACTTTACCTTACTGTTATACCTTACGGGAAATCCTCCGCCTATATCGAGGATCTTTATCTTATGCCCGCGCGACTCGGCTTCCTTCATAATAGAAGAAGAAAGCTGGAGCGCCTGCATGTAATTCTCGAAATTATTGCACTGGCTTCCGACGTGGAAACTTATCCCTTCGACGACAATCCCTGATTTGAACGCCTCGATTATCAGATCGACCGCCTCGCCCGGATGCGCGCCGAACTTACTCGAGAGCTCGACCATCGAGCCGGTATTGGGAACGCGTATGCGAAGAACGAGTCCCGCGTGCGGCGCATGCGCTACTATTTTTTTCAGTTCCTCTATATTGTCGTAAGTGACGAGCGGCTTATACTGATCGAGCTCGTGCAGGGTCTCGATCTGCTTTATCGTATTCGCGTAGATTATCTTATCCCAGATAAAATCCTGCCGTTCTTTCGCAGGCATCGTCTTGATATTCTCGTAAACGATGAGAAATTCCGGGAAGGATGCGACGTCAAAACTTGCGCCGAGTTTGTACAGTGTCCGCACTATTTCGGGATCTGAATTTGCCTTGACGGCATAGTAGGCCTGGACCCTCGGCAGGGCCTCCTTAAACTCCTTATAATTCTCGCGGATCTTTTCGTGGTCCAGCACGAATACCGGCGTGCCGTTCTTCTCAGCTATAGTAATCAACTCTTCCATTTTAGTCCCTGAACAGGAAATTTTTGAAGCACCAGATATTTTTTTCATCCAGCGCAGCTTTCGGGTTCTCTTTGAAAAAGACCTGATAATTTTTGAAAGGCGTCCAATCATATGCCTGGGATACCAGTTTCCCGAGATACGGTTTTGCGATATCCAATATATAATCGTGCGGCAGGTCGTCGGGGATGCAAAAACCCTTATGCGGATTCTCTATCATCCACATGATGGCAGAAGTGACACCTATGGCGACCTGCATCGTCGTGGCATTCTGGTGGGGCACGAGCTTCCGCGACTCTTCTATGCTCAGGATCGAACCGGTCCACCAGGAGTTGTACTTGTGGCCCATGATGAGCGCGCCGAGGATATCTTCACCTTTCGTGATCTCATCGGACATTATGCGTAAATTCGGCTGGAGATCATAATTACGGCAGCGAAGCTCATAGAGTGAAGAGATCGTTTCCTGGCACGGCATGTAGGCATAATGGACGGTAGGCCTGTAGATCGGCTTGCCGTTTCTCCACACGGTCAGCTTCTCCGATATCGAGAAGGCCTCGCCATGCCTTATCACCATTCCTATGATCTCGTAATCGGGGACCCATGAACGCACCCATGTATTCATGCCCATCTGCGAAAGGAATATCTGGTTGCCGGGACCGTAAGTGGCAACGTTTGCGAACGGCGGGAGAATGCGCTCGTGCGTGCCCCAGCCCATCTCTGCCGGAGAGACGCCTTCTTCCCGCAGGCCCTCGATCGACCACGTGCCGACGAACTCATCTATCTCCTTAGGTTTGTTCGTGATCTGGGTGTCGCGTTCGGAGCAATGTATCGCTTTTACGCCGAGTTTCATCGAAAGGCGCGCAAAATCTCTCTGGCGCATCAGGTCTTCAACATCCTTACGGTTTTTCTTCGGCACGGCCTTGTCACGAATGAATTTCTTCGCAATATCTTCGAGCCCTTTCTTCGTGAAGTGCGAGATGAGACCCGGGTTCGCGCCGTGGTCCACGATCGCGGTCGTCGACGAATTGTCCCACTTGGACGTCACCTGCCGCAGCTCCATATGCCTGTAATAGAGAGATTTCTCTAAAGGCGACTTGGAGTGGATATTCGCGTACGGATCCCATTCCTCGACGGAGGTATTGACATAAAGGACGCGGTTGTCATGGCACCAGGTAAGGATGTCTATACAGGATATATTCCATGCCACATCTATGACGAGCCCGCCGGAGGATACGTATTTACCGAGGACGCGCGCGAGGTTCGTGGGCGTGATCTTCTCCCGGTAATATTTCACGCCTTTACGAATCCAGCCGCGAAGCTCTTTACGCTTGTCAACGAAATCTATGATCGTTACGTTCTTGTAAGGGACCTTGATATGTTTGAAGAAAATAGGAAGAGCGCATTTACATACGGAGCCGTAACCTATCACGAGGACTTTATTTTTAAATTCCATCATCCGCACCTCACCTTTTTGTTTTACACCCTGATCAATATTATCATTCATCGCGGCAATATGCAAATAATTTATGGCCGTCTTGACAATAAAGCAGGCGTAGTGTAACATCTTATCGATGAAAGCCCTCGTTCCCATCATCGTGTTCTGCATAGCCCTCGCGGTTATAATCTGCATCCCGTTCAAGGTTATCTCTTACGGATTTTTGCCTCCGGACGACGCCATGCGCCACGCGGCAAAAGCCATTTCCGACAAAGGCTGGGACCAGATACTCGTGATGCGAGCGCATTCCTTTATGTTTGGCCACGTCGGATGGGACGCGATTCTCGGCGCCGTTCACAAACTGGCTGGATGCGGCCAGGACGGACTGGCCGTGTTTTCAGTGGTCTCGCTATTCTTGCTCTTCTGTCTTCTGCCGCTATTCTTCGCGGATTACCCTGAAGCATGGCTCGCCTCGCTTCTGGCGATCACCGTTGCCGCACCGGGCCTTATTTTGCGCCTATTTCTCGGGCGGCCTTATATCATTACGATGGCCATTCTGCTGGTCATCTTCTTTTTCTGGCCCCGCCTTAAAGAAAAAAAACCGCCTCTTGCCGTCATGGCGGCCTTGACAGCCCTTATTGCCTTATCCGCATGGGCCCACGGCGTCTGGTATCTTTTTGCGCTTCCGGCATTCTCTTTCTTCGTTGCGCGCGAATATCGCGCGGGCACCAGGTTTCTGATCTGCGCGGGCCTGGGCGCCCTGATCGGCGCGTTCCTGACAGGCCACCCCTATCTATTCATGAAACAGGCGATCGTTGAAACGGCGGGAGCCGTTACCAGCGCGAGCACTCAGCGGCTTTTGGTAGGCGAACTGCAATCTTTCGGCGGCGACGCGATGACGATTTTTCTTATCCTGGTGATGCTGGGCTGGCGGAAGATGCGGGGCAAGTGGAACATCGCGGCAGTCTATAACCCGGTATTTATCCTTGCGGCGACAGGCTGGGTTCTGGGCTTTATCGCGTCGCGTTTCTGGACGGACTGGGGGATGCCCGCGGCCATATTCTGGATACTGTGCGAATTGAACGAAGCCATCAGTGAAAAGATAAAATCCCTATCGTGGAGAAGGGTCTTCCTTACTCTCACCCTCTCCGCGGCGCTCTTTCTTGCGGTGACGGCAGACAGCGGAAGCCGCTGGACCTACAATCTGACGACGGAATATCTCGAGCAAGGCAAGCCCGAATACGCGGAATGGCTGCCGGAGCCCGGCGGCATTATCTACAGCGATGACATGACCTTATTCTATCAAACATTTTTCAAGAACCCAAAAGCGCCGTGGCGCTACATACTCGGGTTCGAATCGTCGCTTATGCTGCCCGAAGACCTCGCGATATTGCGGAAGATACAGTGGAACTTCGGGACGCCTGAGGCGTTCAAGCCCTGGGTCGCCAAGATGCGCTCACAGGACCGTCTCATATTAAGGCGCGACCGCAACGCAAAACCCGATATACCGGGACTCGAATGGTATTACGCGGCCACCAACACCTGGATCGGCCGGCTTCCCAGGCACTGATCACCGCTCAATCGCTAACCGCCCCGTGTTCCTTTCCGATTATTGTGGTGAGTAAGATTCCGAAATAGGACTGCAATCCCATCATCAGGAATGTGGTCGCGATTATCATCTCGCGCATCCTGTAGAGCGCGCCGAACCCGGCCTTGCTCCACTCCCAGATTACATAGATGATAATGCAGAAGGCGAGTGATATGAATGCCGTCCCGAGAAAGAAGGCATTCTGCAGCGTGAAATATTTTGAAAGAAGCTTTACGGAGCTTAGGGAGGCCAGGCCCTCTTTTACGCGGTAGACAAGAGCGATGCTGCCCAGGATCGCGATCTGAAAGCCGATAGAGAATATCCCGCCCGCCAGGATCATCCAGTGGTCTCCGAGGCGCAGCTGTCCGAATCCGAAAGTTTGATACGGCGGCGTGAAGAGAAGCCCGATGAAGACCAGAGACCCGAACGTCATCATGATGATAGACGGTATGAAGAATACCTTCAGCGGAGCGTATGCGAAGAGGAATTTCACGTGGCGTTTTCCGTCCTGCCATGGCATGAGATGGGGAGGCCTGCCGCGCTTATCCGGATAGAGCGTTATCGGAAGTTCGGTGCGTTTAAGATTTAACAATGTCGCCCTGACTACCATTTCGCTGGCGAATTCCATCCCCGGAGAGGTAAGGCGCATCTTGTCGAACGCCTCCCTGGTGAATGCCCTTAGGCCGCAATGTGCGTCCGTGAATCCGGAGCGAAAGAGGAGGTTGAGGAGCCCTGTCAGGACGGGATTGCCGATATAACGGTTCTTCCACGGCATAGCGCCGGGCATTATCCTGCCTTTGAATCGCGACCCCATGCATATAGAATATCCCTCGGTGAGTTTGAGCACCATGGGCACCGTTTCAAGAAAATCGTATGAGGCGTCGGCGTCGCCCATGACAATGTACCGGCCTTCGGAGGAACGTATGCCGTGAATAAGGGCGCTGCCGTATCCTTTATCGGCGCAATTCGTGACCCTGCAGCCCATCTCCGCCGCTATCTTCTGGCTTCCGTCGGTCGAGCCGTTATCGGAGATGAGGATCTCGCCGGAGAGGTCGTGCCGAAGGAGCTCTTTCAGAGCGGACTGGGCGGATCTTATACAATGCGGGAGGGTGGAGGCCTCGTTCAAACACGGCATCAGGATCGTGACATCAGTTTGCATGAGGATAGTGTAGCATATAAAATACCGCGGCGAAGAAAGTTTTTAAATGAAGAGGCTATTTAGTTGCTAAGACACACAGGTGGCTTGCAATTCTATTGGCTTTTTTCCGGCCGGCCCAGAATATATCCAGATATTTGAATAAGAAAATCGGGACAAGCGCCAAGCCCTTGCATAATGTATACATGAATTTGCCGTTTCCGGAGAAAGCAACCGCGAAATACTCTGACGTCAAATTAATCAAGGAAGATGTAGGGCCCATATTCATTTCGACTTTGCATTCTGAAAAATCCCGGAAAATATAGCGAAGTCCGTCTTCGGAAAAGTTATAAAAGTGTTTTGGGTATCCATGATAAGGAAAGATAAAAGGTGTAATGCAGATCATTCGTCCTTTTGGCTTCAGGATCCTGCGGCATTCTGCTATAACTTTAAAAGGGTCAGGAACGTGTTCCAGAACAGTATCTAGGATAATAAAATCTACCGCATTATCAGGGAAAGGTGTTTTGATAATATCCGCCACGATAGCTACATTCGGGAATGGGAAGAGATCTACCGTAACTATATCCCGGCGTAGCCGTCGATTGCCTGAGCCGAGTTCCACGGCAGTCTGTCCCGGCTCAATCTGGGAGATAAATTCTTTGACATGGTCCTTAGGCATATACTCACTGCTGATAAATTTCCTGCCCGCATTATAAATTCTTGCGGTTATGGTCCCGCCAAACATTTGATCTGCCTGAAATCTGGAATCGTCAGTAATCTCGTTTGATTTTTGTGTGCTTATTTTCATCTTTAATTTATCCGGTTTTTCTTTCGTTATACAGGCATATATTATAAACAAATTACGGATAGAAACAAGCAAAATCCGGACTTTGCGGATTGAAAAGGCCGAAGGTTGGTGTTATAATACCCGTAAATGCAAAAGACTGACAGTATCATGCCTGCATTCAAATACCTGAAGAGGACTCTTTAATGGCCGCTCCGTGGCTTTCAGTCCTGATGCCGACGTATAACGGAGAGGAATATTTGCGCCAGGCCCTGGACTCTATCGTCATTCAACAGGATAGCGATATAGAAGTCATCGCCATCGACGACGGCTCGACCGATTCAACGCCGGCGATCCTGGATGCTTATTCAAAAAGAGTTCCCATCAAGATCTTTCGGCAGCCGCAGACCGGAAAGACCCAGGTCAATACCGATCGCGCCCTTTCTTTAGCGCAGGCGGAATATGTATCCATTTTACATCAGGACGATCTCTGGCTCGGAGGACGCTTGAAGATCATGAGGGAGCTGGCGCTCAGGTATCCCGGCGTCGATCTATTTATTCATCCCGTCCATTTTATTGACAGAAAGGGCAAGTCTCTGGGATTATGGCGGGCGCCGCTGGGCGCCCATTCATCTTTGGCCGCTTCGGACGCGGTCCTGGAACGGCTGCTCGTCCAGAATTTTATTTCCATTTCAGCGCCGGTCTTCAGAAGAAAGGCCGCCCTGGAAAGCGGAGGCATAGACCATGCATTGTGGTATGCGTACGACTGGGATCTATGGCTCAGGATGGTCCGTCGTGGAGGCGTCTTTTATCATTCCGGGGCGCTTTCCGCTTTTCGCGTGCATGCCGCCGCCCAGACGATGATACGCAGTAGTGACATCCGGAGTTTCAAGGATGAATTGGATACGATCCTGGATCGGCACCTGAAATCCTGGGCGGCTCCGGATGAGATCAAGAAGAGAATAGGCCGCGTCGGACGCTTCTCGAACAAAGTCAATATTACGCTGGCGTCCATAGTGCATAATAAAGGAAGCGGGCTTGCTTCGCTCATCGCGCGTTTCATGGCGTTAGGCCCTGCCGGTTGGCACAGGTATCTGCGTGATTCGCGGATCGTGGAGCGAGCCTCCGCGAGGGTCAAGGCGAATTTATTAAGCATGCGCAAATATTCGCGGTTGACACCCTCCGCGATATAATATAAAATATTACCCTCCAATACTGATATATATGATAGACAGATACTCGCTTCCCAGGATGTCCGCGATATGGTCGGACGAGAACCGCTTCCGTAAGATGCTCGAAGTCGAGCTCTTCGCATGCGTTGCCATGACCAGGCTCGGCCAGATACCTAAAAGTTCGCTCTTCCAGATACAGAAGCGCGCGCGCTTTGATGTCGAACGCATACGCGAGATCGAGCGCGAGACGAACCACGACGTCATCGCCTTCATAAAAAATTTAAGCGAAAATATCGGCGAGGACTCTAAATACATCCACATGGGCCTTACTTCGAGCGATGTCCTCGACACAGCGCTCTCCGTCCAGATGCGGGAGGCCTGCGACATATTGATCGAAGACGTCCGGAAGCTCCTCAAGATCATTGCCCGCAAGGCCCGTTTACACAAGAAGACCCTTATGGCCGGCAGGACCCACTCGGTCCACGCCGAGCCGATGACGTTCGGGCTGAAGCTCGCGCTCTATTATGACGAATTGAAGAGGGACCTCGAGCGCCTCAGGCGCGCCCGCGAGATAGTCTCCGTCGGAAAGATATCGGGCGCTGTCGGCACTTACGCGAATATAAATCCGTTCGTCGAGGCCTATACCTGCAAAAAACTCGGGCTTCGGGCCGCGCGTGTATCGAACCAGATACTCCAGCGCGACCGCCATGCGGAATTTTTGAATGCCATCGCCATCACGGGAACATCGCTCGAAAAGTTCGCGACCGAATTCAGGAACCTGCAGCACACCGAGATAGGCGAGGTCGAGGAGCACTTCGCGAAGGGGCAGAAGGGCTCAAGCGCCATGCCGCACAAGAAGAACCCGATCACTTGCGAGCGCATAGCGGGCCTCGCGAGACTTTTGCGCGGTAACGCTTTTGTCGCGATGGAGAACATGGTGCTGTGGCATGAGCGCGACATATCGCATTCGTCGGCGGAGCGGGTGATACTCCCCGATTCGACGATAGCGCTCGATTACATGCTGAACAAATTCATGGACGTCGTCGGCCACCTCGTGGTGAACGAGGACAGGATGCTCGAGAACCTGAAAAAATCAGGCGGCGCGGTATTCTCCGGGCGGCTTCTGGTGACGCTGATCGAGAAGGGGTTGACGCGGAGCGAGGCCTACGACAAGATACAGAAATGCGCTTTTGACGCAGCCAAAGAGAATATCGAACTTAAGGACGCGATACTTGCCGACGACGGCATGCGCTCGGTCCTGACCGAAGAAGAGATAGAAGAGGCCTTTAATATAAAGTATTACCTGAAGAACGTGGACAGGATATTCAAACATGTCGGAATCTAAACCCGGGGAGACGAAGGGAGCCATGGAGAAGCTGAAACAGATCTACGAAGGCAAGGCCAAGAAATTATACGAGACGGCGGATGCGGACCTGCTGATACAGGAATTTAAGGATGACGCGACGGCTTTTGATGCGACGAAGCGCGGCACGATCGTGAACAAGGGCATAATAAACAATAAGCTTTCGGAGAAGCTCTTCACGCTATTGACGAAGAAGGGCATACCGACGCACTTCGTGAAGCGGCTAAATGACAGGGATATGCTCGTAAAGAAGGTCCAGATAGTCCCGGTAGAGGTGACGATAAGGAATATAGTCGCGGGCGGCATGGCAAAGCTGCTGGGGCTCGAAGAGGGGATAGTCCTTAAAGAGCCGGTCCTCGAATACCACTATAAAGAGGATAAGCTCCATGATCCGCTGATAAACGAGTATCATATAAGGGCGCTCAATATCGCGACGGACAAAGAGCTCGATACGATAAAGAAGTATTCTTTCATGGTCAATGAAGCGCTCAAATTTTTCTTCAGCTCCAAGGGGCTCACGCTCGTCGACTTCAAGCTCGAATTCGGGCGTTACAAAAATAAGATAATCCTGGCCGACGAGATATCGCCCGATACATGCAGGCTCTGGGATAAAGAGACGAACGAGAAGCTCGACAAGGACCGTTTCCGCAGGGACTTAGGTCACGTAGAAGAGGCATACCAGGAGGTCCTGCGCAGGGTGCTGGAGTAGCGAATGAAGCGAGTAACGTACAAATCCGCAGGAGTTGATATTGATAAGGCCAACCGGCTTGTGGATGACTATAAGCGTTTTGCGCGATCGACGAAGACGCGCGGCGTGGTGAGCGACGTCGGAAACTTCGGAGCGTTATTTAGGCCGGCCTTGAAAAATCTGAAAGACCCCATACTTGTCTCATCGACCGACGGCGTCGGAACGAAGCTCAAGATAGCATTCTTAGCCGATAAACACGATACCGTGGGCATAGACCTGGTCGCGATGAGCACGAACGACATACTCTGCTCAGGAGCCGAAGGGCTCTTCTTCCTCGATTACATTTCTACAGGCAAAATAAAATCTTATGTGTTGCGCGAGCTTGTTAAAGGCATTGCAAAAGGCTGTAAGGATGCCGGCTATGCGCTGGTGGGCGGGGAGACCGCCGAGATGCCGGGCCTGTACAATGACGGCGAGTACGACCTCGCGGGTTTCGGCGTCGGCCTGGTCGACAGGCACGACGTCATCGACGGCAGTTCTACTAAGATCGGCGACATAGTACTGGGCCTCGAATCGAGCGGGCTGCACTCAAACGGATATTCGCTCGTCAGAAAAGTCTTTGATCAGAAAGAGCTTAAGGCAAATTGGAAAGAGCTGCTCGAGCCGACAAGATTATATAGCAAGCCGGTTTTGGCGTTGAAGAAAAAAGTTAAGATCAAAGGCATAGCCAACATAACGGGCGGCGCATTCTATGACAAGATACCGCGGATAATCCCGAAAGGGATGGCGGCCGAAATATATAAGGATTCGTGGACGGTGCCGGAGATATTCCTGCGCATTCAGAAGAAGGGGAATATCGGTGACAGGGAGATATACCGGACGTTAAATATGGGAATAGGGATGGTTGTTGTTCTGGCGAAGGGCGATGCCGACAGGGCGATCTCAACGCTTGCCGGATTCAGAGTAGGATCGCATGTTATAGGAAGGGTTGTGAAGGGGAATAAAGAAGTCGTGATCAAAGGTTGATATGCGTATACTGGTAGTCGGTTCAGGAGGACGGGAACACGCGCTTTGCTGGAAGATCGCGCAAAGCAACAGATGCTCCAAACTTTATTGCGCGCCGGGTAACGGCGGCATCCAGGAGATCGCGGAGTCCGTCGACATACAGGCCGATGACATCGGATCTTTGGCCGTATTTGCCAAAGAGAAGAAGATAGATTTTACTGTAGTCGGGCCGGAAGGGCCGCTCGTTAACGGCATCGTCGACAGGTTCGAAAAGGAGGACTTAAAGATATTCGGCCCCGATCGGGGTGTTGCCGCGCTCGAAGGGTCGAAGGTCTTCGCGAAAAATATCATGAAGAAGTTCGGCGTGCCGACGGCAGACTTCCGGGTATTTGAAAATTTTGAAGATGCGCTGAAATATGTCGAAACAAAAAAACTGCCTTTAGTGATCAAGGCGGACGGGCTCGCCGCAGGAAAAGGCGTGGTCATCTGTAAGACCATGGACGACGCCAGGGACGCCTTAAAGAGCATGATGGTGGACAGGGCCTTCGGCGCATCCGGCGATAAGGTGATAGTAGAAGATTGTCTCATAGGAGAAGAGGCGTCGATAATCGTTATATCTGACGGGAAGAACATCGTGCCGCTCGCGTCGAGCCAGGACCATAAGAGGATATTCGATAGCGACAGAGGCCAGAATACCGGCGGCATGGGCGCTTACTCGCCCGCGCTCGTAATAACGAATGAACTTTTTAAAACAATACTCGATAAGGTGATCTATCCGGTGATAAACGGGCTGGCAGCGGCCGGCACTCCTTACAAGGGCGTCCTCTACGCCGGGATAATGGTCACGAAGGACGGCCCGTTCGTCCTCGAGTTCAATACGCGTTTCGGCGACCCGGAGACACAGGCGATACTGCCGAGGATGAAGTCCGATCTCGTCGAGGCGATGGAGAGGGCCTCCTCGGGAGCTCTCGGAGGTTATTCGATAGAATGGGACCCGAGGCCGTGCGTCTCGGTCGTCATAGCGGCGGGCGGGTATCCGAATAAATACGAGAAGGGGATGGAGATAAAAGGCCTGGACGAGGCAAAGAAGATGAAAGACGTGGTCGTGTTCCACGCCGGCACGCGCCGCGGCAGGCGCGTGATTGATCCGGCGGGGCTTGTCATTACTACGGGCGGCAGGGTCCTTAATGTCACCGCGCTCGGTGACGACATGCGCAAGGCGATAGATAATTGTTACAATGCCGTCAAGACGGTACATTTCGACAAGATGCATTACAGAAGAGATATCGGCGCCAGAGCGCTGGGGAGAGCGAAATAATGGAAAGGCCTAAAGTTGCGATTCTGATGGGAAGCGATTCCGACATGCCCATAATGGGCGAGGCGGCAAAAGTCCTGGACGATAACGGTGTCGCGTATGAGCTTAAGATACTCTCGGCCCACCGCTCGCCGGACGATGTGGCAAAATTCACTAAGTGCGCGAGGGCCAAGGGCTTTAAGGTCATAATCGCCGGCGCGGGCGGCGCGGCGCACCTGGCTGGGGTCATAGCCAGCCACACGACGCTCCCGGTCATAGGCGTTCCGATGGAGACGAAAGAGCTTAAGGGGATAGATTCGCTCTTCTCGACGGTGCAGATGCCTTCGGGCGTGCCGGTCGCGACGGTTGCGATAGGAAAAACAGGCGCAAAGAACGCAGGCATACTGGCGCTCCAGATACTCAGTTTGAACGACAAGCGGCTCGAGAAGAGGCTCACACTTTTCAAGAAAGAACTCGTCGCGGCCGTGAGAAGTAAGAATAAAAGACCTTGATGCGGACCTCGAAAAAAACGCTAGTCTTGAAAGTCGATCCTGTCCGGCCGGACCGGAAGGCGATATCCTTCGCGGCGAAAAAATTGAAAGAAGGCGCCCTCGTGGCGTTCCCGACCGAGACGGTGTACGGCCTCGGCGCCAATACCCTTAAGGATAAGGCGATGGAGCGGCTGTACAGGGTTAAGAATAGGCCTAGAAGCAAGCCGTTCACTATCCACATCTCGGACGAGTCACTTATCAGGAAGCTTGGCTGTAAAGTCACGAAAGAGGCCAGGAGGCTCATGGACCGGTATTGGCCCGGGCCGCTCACGATAATACTGGCCGGCAAAGGGAAAGATAAAATAGGTTTCAGGATGCCCGATAATATCGTGGCGCTCCGCCTCATAGAGGAGTCGGCCTCGCCCATAGCCGCGCCGAGCGCAAACTTAAGCGGCGCCCGCGCGCCGACGGACGCGGAAGACGTCCTTAATGATCTGGATGGGAAGATAGAGATCCTGATAGATGCGGGCCCGACGGATATAGGCGTAGAGTCTACGGTCGTGGATATGTCGGATTCGCGCCGCCCGCGCATCCTGAGAGAAGGCGCGATCGGGGAAGAAGAGATACTCGAGGAGCTAAATTCGAAATACTAAATCCGAAATCCGAAACAAATTCTAATTTACTAAATCCAAATGTTCAAAACTTGAATTTTTGAATTTTGAAAATTAGGATTTCGATATTGTTTCGAATTTCGATATTCGCATTTCGGGTTTAAAGTCTGGTCAAATGAGCAATATCAAGTCAATACTCTTCGTCTGCACCGGCAATTCCTGCCGGTCGGTGATGGCCGAGGCCTTGATGAAGAAATATTTAAAGGCGCTCGGAAAAAAAGATATCATCGTCCGCTCGACGGGCATCAGGGCGTTCGACGGATATCCGCCTACGGATGAGACGATTGAAGTCATGAATGAAGAGGGCATCGACGTAAGCGGTTTTAAGTCCTCAGCCCTGACGGAAGACGCGATAAAAAATGCGGACCTGATACTGGCGATGGGGACCATACACAAGAACGATGTGATAAGACGTGTGCCGGAGGCTTCTTCGAAGACTTTTCTATTGAAAGAATACGGCAGGACGGACAGTGGGTGGAGCAAAGATCCGGATGTGCCGGACCCGATCGGCCAGCCATTGTCCGAGTACAAAAAATATCTGGCGGTTATAAAACGGGAGATAGAGAGGGTGGCGAGACTTTTATGATGAAACCTAACTCAGATGGAATCAGATGGTTCCATATGCTATTGCAGGGGGCAGGCATATGAAAATAGCGATAGGAAGCGATCACGGCGGTTACGAATTGAAGAGTATGATCATAGAATTTTTGAAGAAAGAGAAATATGCCGTAGAGGACATGGGGACCCATTCGAAAGAATCATGCGACTATCCTATGATAGGCTTCGAAGTGGCGAATGCGGTTTCGCTCGGCAAGGCCGACAGGGGCATCCTCATCTGTAAAACGGGCGTCGGCATGGCCATCATCGCGAATAAGCTGCGCGGAATTAGGGCGGCGGCGTGCTATGATAAGGCAATGGCGAAGTTGTCGAGAGAACATAACGATTGCAATATCATAGTCCTCGCCGCCAATTACACCGGCGCGAAGGAAGCCAGGGATATGCTTAAATTGTGGCTGAAGACCGAGCCCGCCGGTGACCGTCACGAACGGCGCGTGAAGCAGATAAAAAATATCGAGGCAAAGCTGAAGCTATAAGATGAGTAAAGGGAGGACTATGTGGGCAATCTAAAGAAGGGTGATCCGGAAATATTCAAGGCGATCCTCGACGAAACGAAGAGGGAGAACGATAACCTGGAGCTTATAGCGAGCGAAAATTTCGTCTCCGAAGAGGTCATGGAAGCGACCGGGTCAACGC
>Ga0315293_10002976_pt1 | contig 16328 bp, 14 predicted proteins | sample YL17G13_20_MG_FD_203071 | JGI IMG/M metagenome (GOLD analysis project Ga0315293, IMG submission 203071) | Sediment microbial communities from Yellowstone Lake, YNP, Wyoming, USA - YL17G13_20 | ecosystem: Environmental > Aquatic > Freshwater > Lake > Sediment | place: USA: Wyoming | collected...
AGGCCTGATTTCCATCTGTCGCAGATCAATCGACATGTGATCGCGGCACTCGCTGCCGCTAGGACATCGGGTGTGATCGTCTGTGACTAGACCAAGGCATCAAGACGTCCGATGGGTCTTTCCTTTGAGAGCTTGACGCGAGCATGTACGATTCGACGTCCGGCACGGGCCAGAATGACGGTATTCCAACAACACCTCTGATTGTCGCACCGTCTAAGAGACTCGGCAACTTACGCCCACCGATTTCCAGACCGGATCAGCTCTATGCCAAACACAGCCTTTTGGGGACCGCCGAATCGCCGCACACGCCCGACTCAATCTCAGATACTGCGCACCCACGGAGATCTACCGTTGGTCAGGTTGTGGACCTCTTACCGACATCCCTGTTCGTGTCGGCAGGGTTGTATCGTCGCGTATCAGGCATGCTCGGCAGACGCCATTGTCATGCCTATTGAACTCCGCCCGTCCGCCACGCTTCGGCCTCTTGATAAGACGCGACGATTCGCGAACGGACGAGGTCGATGAGTTCTTGATCGGTGTCTCGGCTTTGAAATTTCTGGAGTTGCTCGACAGAAATCGGATCGCCAAAAACGACACGGACGCGAGATGATTTTAAGAACCAGCTGTGTCGTCCCAATGCCTGAAACGCTCCCGCAATCCCGATCGGATAAACAGGGACCCTTGAACGCCGGAGGAAAGCCAAGAAGCCGGGTTTTAATTCTCCGACAGTTCCCGTTTCAGAACGTGTTCCTTCGGGAAAAACACCCACGAGGTAACCATTCTGCATTCGACGAATCGTTTCTCGAAGGCTGGCAGAGCTTGTGGATTCACGATTAATGGGCACGACGTAAGTGTTTTTGAGAATCCAGCCAATGAAAGGGATCTTGAACAATGAGTCTCTGGCGAGAAAACTGACAGGTCGCCGAAGCGGCAAGCCCACCAACAGTGGATCTAGAAAACTTTGATGATTCGCCAGAATCAGTGCGCCCCCTTCGTCCTCAAGTCGTTCGTGGCCGCGGGCTCTGTATCCAAGCCAAACGCAAAAAAAGTTTTGCAAGATGAATTGAACGGTTCGCCAAACCAAGTTCCGTGTTTTTGGACACACAAACAGCAACGTTTCTGGCCGCGAGGACATCCGTCGGACTCTTTATTGAGGGAGTTTATTAAAAGCTGTTCGAGCTTTCGTGAGGCTCGTTTGTTGTCATTCAAACGTCATTGCTCTGGGCGGAATTGTTGACCTGAGCTGCACGCATCGGTCGAAAGATCGTCGGCCACAAAAAGGGATCACCAAAAAAAGTGTGGATGCTAATCTTGTGATCGCAGGCGACGGCATCAGATCGTGACTTGAATCGCCTGTTGAAAAATGGAGTCAGTCGAAGTTCCTGTTGCAACAATTCCTGTAATCTACGCCACCTTCGATTTCGGTGCGAGCATGGAGGATTGAAATGCCGACGGGGTGGTAGATTGGCGGTAGTGTGCGCTCGGAATTGTTCATCGGCGTACGTTTGTCGTGTTTGATAAACGACTCGTCACCGAAGATCGATCATTCGAGCGAACCACGGTCCATGAAAATCATAAACAAGCGGTTCGGTTTGAAGACGTTATTGCATAACCTCAGTTGACGAGCGGACGCAAAACGTCCGAGCCTGTTAAAGTGGGAAAAACGTGAGCTGAGCCACGGCTGTTGCATGGTGTGCTTGATGTCTGGGCCAAATTGCGGTCCAACGACCGCCATTGCTCGGATGGTCAAACAGATTGGACCTGGCCACCGATGGTATTGATGTCACGAATGAGAATCGCGGAGATCTGGCGGCGACCGAGTTGAAGGCATACTTCGAAAGCCGCCTGAATGTGTGGAACACAATGTGCCAGAACGTATTCGGAACTCAAGGTTAACAGCGAACGGCCAACCGATGGAACATCCTGGGACGTCCTCCGTGATTTTTTTGCGATACCGAAAGACGGATTGCACGTCAGCCTTCATGCATCATCAGCAAATCTTATTGGTCGGCGGTGACGATTTAGAAGGAGAGTCTCTAATTAGCCCCAGCCGGAGAAAATTACTTTTAAACCGGTGTGGATTAACCGTCGATTTGAGAGCGAGCAAAAGCAGCCGTCGGATTTCCGATGGCTGCTAGGGCCAAGATCGCACTTTGTTCTATGGATTACCGGCCAACGTAAAACCCGAAATTTTGGCTTCCGTAACTTAGATTAGTCCCGTACGGTGACCCATATCCGCCATACCCATAGTCCTGACCAACGGCCCCATGTCGACAACCGTGAGGACCGTATTGGTAACGAGGAACAACAGGTGGATGTGTCGAGACAAACAACGGACGATATCCGAATCCATAATTCAGATTTCGATAGCCGCTGTATCCATACCGACCGTAGTTGTTTTGGTGGTGATGATGGTACTGATCTCCTCGATAACTATTGTGGTGGCGTTCACCGTGGCCGTGATGCTCAGCGAAGACAGATCCACTCAGCGAAAACAAAAGACCAATTACGACCACAGAGCTGAATAATAATGTACGGTTCCACATTGTGACTCCTCCTTATTTCTGAACGAATTGAATCCAGCCTCGAGCACGCAGCGATCAACAGAAGCAGCCCGCGTGCCAATTCAAACACTTCCTGGCGGATCACCGTGATTGGGGCTTTGTACGACAGAACGGCGATTCCCGGCATACGAATTCCGATCGTCGCATTTGATACGGGAGACTTGTTTTCATGAGTTTCACACAGAGAAACGCCGTAGCCGCTCAGGGTCAATGAGTTTGAATCATCGGCTAACTTTCGTGTCGTCGTTGCATGATTTACGTGGTACGGAATTGCTGGCGTCGTCAAAGTGATATGATGGGTCGTCAATTTGTGCGGATCGAACCCTCGTCACCTTCATATGCGTTTTCAACACTTCGCGAATCAGTGCTGCATGTTGTTGGTAGGGTCAATTGGTTTGGAGACGAGGTGTGGACGAACTTTTATTTGTAGGGAGTGTATTCCTTTGGAGATTTGGATCGGTTTTCAGAACGCGGAGGTGACGTTGGTGAAAACATCAACACGACGGGATTCGATCCTCGGCCTCTGAAAAAATCCGCACGACGCTCAAAAATTAGCGTACCACTTGGTTGGCTCTGGGCTGGCATGTTTTTTTGGGTAGCCTTGCCCAGTCCCGCTTTCGCTCACCAGTTGACTCGTGCCGTCCCGAGTCTCTCCAAAAAGACTTTCCGGGACGCGGCCCTATTATTTTGTTCCCAAATAGACTTACGGCCTTGCTTCTGTTGGAGTCGTCAACCGGGTATTCTGATCGCTAACATGCACCGCTCCGATTGCCTTGCATTCGGTTGCGGGGTTGTGTACCGAAGACCGAACGCGAGGCAATGGTCAAGACTCGGAAACTGACGGTTCCTTTCATCACTCCGCCCCGAAAGATGATTGTATGGCCAAATCAACGTGTTCCGTGACGCGTCCTGAATTTCTCAACGATGCCAAGCCCGTTGAAATTACGATCAATGGAATTCCTATGACAGCCGATGTCAAAGAGTTCTCAACGGGTTCGCTGGGATGGTATTTGAACGGAAAGACGAACGTCAAAGTGGGCGAAAAGTGGGTCAGTGTGCAGATCGGCATGAACCTCACGATTGTCGGCTCCAAGGAGTTGCCGAAGGGAATGCTCGGACGCCAAGACGTCCAATTTCCGTGACACGATTGAGCAAACTGTTTGTAACTTCGATCCCGCCACGTGTGCGATACTCGATGTGGAAGAGTCCGATTTCTCGGCACCGCCACGCTGAGTCAAACGCAGATGCTTGCCGTCGATTCGCAGACGGCACAGCATCGACGCGCGACGTATGGAACAGTCCTCTTTCTGCGGGGAAGCAGCGTATGTGGAGCCGAGCATTAGCAGGTGATGCTGATCAGTTGGGTCACGGGGTTGAGCGGTGGCTTCGTGATCTACCACACCCTAGGGCAGAACGTCCGGGCTGCTGACTCTGCACGTCAACGCTGAACGCTGAACGTGTACGCATCGGCCGCCGCCTCATCAGTCCAGTTTTGAAACTCCATGGCGAAGACCACAGGGCCATCGAATATGGCCCTGCGGTAGGTCCTCCGATCTGCGGATCAAAGTTCTCAGCCAACTTCCCTGCGGGCATCAGCTTCACAATGGCATGCCGAAACAAACTCCGCCAACCATCGTAGATCCGCAGATACGTGACCGGATGTCGTCAAACACGCCACACGGATCACATTGTCGAGGATCTTCTCAGTACCGCATGCCATTGGCTCCTTCGCTGCGAATTTGAAAGAACCATAACGCCACGCTCATAGCAGAAACACGTTAGCCTTCGGTATTCGTCGTGCCGTAATCGAAAAATTTCGTCGCTCGTGTCGGAGTGACTTAAGGGGGCAGCGAACTCCAATAGCGATCCTATAGACGGTCCACATGTGGCAGCGTAACGCGGACGGTATGGTGCGATGCCTGCTGATGGAACATAACGCGGTTGGCAAAAGCTACCCGTCTGTGTTCTTCGTCTTCTTCAGCGGCCTGCTCTTTCGAATCTATTTTAAGCGATCGTTCTTCCGATTCAAAATAGTCTCCCATCGAACGTTTACGGAGTTCGTCTCCCGCCGCGTAGTTCTCCTGCTCTGCCAGCGTCTCGAGGACCTCGGCGGTGGTGTGGTTGGTCGTTGCATTCAGCGAACGTCAACTGAGGGAATGGCTGGCAGGTGAGGCTTGACAATGTCCGGCCGATCCACCTGCCCGTCGCGGATTCACGGTATCCCTCACAAGGCTTTTTCCACGCATCGCAATTCCGACCGCCACTCCCACTGGCCGTTCCGAATGGTCTTATCTCCTCAGCAAAACTACCGATCCCCCTAGGCGGATTACCGTTACACAGTGCGACGGTCACTTCGGCAATGAACAACACACTCTCGGCATTCCGCAACCGTATCAACGCCAACCTCAGGAAGACATCCGGCTTCTCCATGCCGTCTCCGATAACACAAATTTCCCGAACGAGAGGAATATTTTCAATGCAATCTTAGTAGATTGCCATTCTTTTACGGTCCAGTTCTGGGAAAAGACGTGCTGCCAAACGACTGCTGCCATCGCCTCGTAAGGGTCTAAGACGCCGCCTAGCCGGCTGAATTTTTGCGTCGCTCGGTGCCAACCGTTGACGCATGTCATCCAGTTCGGCGGCGGGCCATCACCGTCCAAAAATACGCGAAGCCCTTGTTCCCAATTTGATCTTGACGATTTTGGCGATTTTGGCGACTTTGATGAGAGGCTCAGGAATGCTGTGGCCGAAAAAATTGATTGGCGCAGGCGATCCCACGTCGTGAAATTCCGAAAAGGACTATCGGTGAAGAACGGACGGACCGCCCTCATTTCTCGCGAGAACGATCGGTCAAATATTCAAACGTTTTTCTCACGTTTCTGCCGCATGCCGCAATGTTTGTGGGCACTCCGGCGGGACGAGCAGCCGCACGACCTTTGGAACCCCGCAACCCGGTTTATTGAGATCGGTACCGGGCGTCGGCCGCTTGCCGGATTGCTGGCCCGTGCCGGCTTCGTTCGCTACCTGTACGTTGTCTCCAGTGAGCGAGCACGGGAGCGTCTCGCGGAACGCTACCCCGAGGTCGCTCCGCATGTGACGGCTGCCACTTGTCGCAATGTCGTGCGGCAGAACAATGCCGACGTCTTGATTTTGGGAAGCCGTTCAGCGGTCAGCACACTACGGTTTCGCAACCTACGACACGCCAGCCACGTGGCGTTGAGCGGCAGCATCAATCTGGGACTGCTGATGGCGTTGGCAGTTTGTCTGTGCCATATGCTGTTGGGACGTCTTGGCCGACCACAGCGAGTGAGCCTGAAGGGCGATGGTTGTGGTTTGTGGTTGATCGTGTTTCCAGTGTGCAACCGGCGATCGCCCGCCGGTGCTCGACACTATGTGCCGCATGATTTGGGGTTAGCCGGTCTGCTGACGAGGCTTCGCGACGAGACGCTAAGGCACGTCGTGCTTCGCTGGTTTGAATCACTGCCAAACTTGCCGCCGGGCGAAGACATCGACCTGCTCGTCGATGACGAGCATCTGTCGCAGGTGCTGGCGTTGGTCGAATCGGGACCCGGCGTGCTGCCTTGTGATATCTATTCCGAAACCGGTCTGCCACGGTCAGACTATGGCAAGATGGCGTACTATCCGCCGCGATTGGCTAAACAGTTGCTGGACCGTGCCGTACTGCATCGGGGTCTGTGCCAGGTGCCAGATCCCAAATCGCATTTGCTGAGCCTGATTTATCACGCTTTGTACCACAAAGGTCCGTCGTCGGGGATCTCGGAAACGGCAGAGATGTTGGGAGGTCTTCGGGCGGCGGAGCATCCCTATCCCCAGATTATCTCTGATCTCGCGAATCGGATCGGCGAGAAGATGACGGTGACCCGCGCGGGGCTCGATGCCTTTCTGGAAGCAAACAATTGGCGACCTCCTCGCGACATGTTATTGCGATTGAGCAAACGCAACCGCTGGATTCGCGAGTCGCTGCGTCGGCAGCCGGATAGTGCACAGGACAGCGGGCTGGTCGTATTTCTCGTCAGGGCCGAAGGGATGCGACGCGGGGGGCTGGAAAAGCTTGTGCCGCTGCTGGAGCAGAGCGGCTTCTCGATCGTCAACACAAAGCTGCTGCTTGGCAACGAGCAACGTCACGTGACAAACAACATTCGTGGTGGAAACTGGGGTCGCGGACCTTGGGCGATCTCCGGAGGTCCGCCCGCCGCCGTGGTTGTGGCATTCGACCCGCAGCCACTGCCCCTAACACGTAAGCAGCAGAAGCGGTTTCCGCTGGCGACGAACGCTCGTGTGCTCGAAAAAGGGAACCTGCGCGACGTGTTTAACGAGGGATTCGGGCCGGAAAGTCATTGCAATGTGTTGCATTCCAGCGATAACGGCAGCGAAGCGTGGGAGTACATCACCCTCGCCATGCCGGAAGCGGCAGTCCAGATTTGTCGATACATCGAATCGTGGCAAGCGGAGACTTCGGATCAAACGCCGATGGTGCAAGATCTGACACGATTTGGCCGCCGGACACGGGTTGAGCTGATTGAGTATCACGGCCAACTGGCGGTCCGCAAGAGGTTTAAGCTGGGATGCGAGCGGTTCTGTCGCCGGGAAGAACTGGCGATGCGTGAGCTGTCGCGAATGGTGCCGCAAGTTCCTCGGTTGATTGAAGCCGGCCCACGGTCGGTGGTCTCGACCTACTACGACGATGTACTGCAGTATCAGCGATCATCAGGTTGGTTGATGAGCGTCGACGTGGCGCGACAGTCGATCCAGGCGCTACGGCACGTGTACGCAGCCGGCTACGCACTCATTGACGCGAGTATCGACAACGTTCTTATCGATCGGCACGAGGGCCTGAAGCTGATCGACTTCGAGTTTTTGTACCGCTACGAGCAGACGCCAAAATCGTTTGCTGAGAGCTACGATATTGCGGGCTGTCCACGCGATTTCTCCGGTGACCTGCCGGCCGATGGCAGTAAGAATTACCGTACGCATTGGCAGCCGTATATTGGACTCTCGTTGGATAGTTTGCTGAATGACCCCGCGTGGCTGCAGATGTTAAAGCGGACCGTCTACGTCGCCGCACGTCCGCACCGATACTGGCCCAGACGCGTGCGATTCTACGTGCGGTGGGCATTGGCTGGAAGTAGCAAGCCGGCGAACTCACAGCGGAAGATGCTGGGCACTGTGGCAAAATCGCGTCGGGCCGCGTAGCAGGCCACTCACCTCTGAGAACCGGCCTTGATACAGCGACTCCTAGTCATCGATTGCATCCACGCATCACACCCGCCGTTCCGCAGCACGGCGATTAAATCGCTCCTGAAATACGTGCGACGACTCGCATCTCTGTTCGGAAGTTGTCACGAACATCTCAGGCCGTTGCTTTCATCCCATCATCGTTTCTGCAGTGCCCGCTGTTCGCCGAGAAATCATCCATGCGGCGGCAGCGCGGCGTTCCGTGGTTGAGGCTGGGAAGACGCTCACTCTGAGTTTGTCAACGGGCTGTTCACTCCCTCCAAGGTCTTGGTCGGCTGACCATTTTTTTCCTGAAGTCATTGCGAGGAATAACATCATCACGCAGCATCAGTATTGCGGGGAATCTTGTTTTTTCGTGGTTCTTTTGATGCCGGAGCATGTGTCAGGTTTGTTTAGTTTAATCTGAAACGGTTAAGCGTTTGAAAACACACGACTCGATTCCCCTCGAACGATTGTCGACTTCGCACAGCAACGAGGTGTTGGAGTATCACGCGACAGGATGCTTCTGTTTCGCGACAGTTGTTTGCGTCTCCCGGCCAGTTCTTCCGACAGGCGAGGATCTCCGAGTGAAACGGATCGGACCTCAGAAGGGTTGTCGTGTCTCACCCTCGCGGTAATCGGAATCGACGATCGCGGCCGGCCGATGAGAGCTCCAGTTCGCGCGCCGGTCGATTGATGATCAGCACCATTAGGAAAGAAAGTCTGTCAGGGATCATCGATCACACGGACGTTTCGGCCGAATTTTCCGATTTCTGGCAGGACCACATTTCACAAGTCACGGCTGCAGCGAAGCGATACCGTTAACGTGTGGCAGGTTCTGCCGATCTAACGAGTTACGTCATTTTTTAGCTGCCGTTCGTATGGACACACCGAAAGGTTTGCGATATCAAACGCCCGCTCACACTCTCCCCCCATTCAATCAAATAAATTTCTCATCACGTCCATTGACGGCCGAACTGCCGTCTTTGTGGAGACTGGGATGTCGACTGACCGTCATTTGAATATTCATAGACAGAGTGTCTCGTCGTGGGGACTTGTCTTTCCGCTATTGATCTTACTGTCGATTCTGGTCGTCATTGTGCCATTGCCACCCGCGATCTTGGATGTGTTGTTGGCAGCAAACATCACACTCTCCATGGTCATTCTTTTGACGACCGTGTTTGTCGCGTCGCCGCTCGATTTCAGTGCGTTTCCTTCGCTGTTGCTTTTAGCCACGATGGCGCGTCTCGTTTTAAATATCGCCTCAACAAGACTAATTCTGACACGAGCGGCCACGGATGAAACTCATGCTGCCGGCGAAGTCATTCAAGCCTTCGCTCAATTTGTTGCCCAAGGCCAGTTAATTGTAGGGCTGATCTTGTTCGCCATTGTTGTTGTGGTTCAATTTGTCGTCGTCACAAAGGGGGCAACTCGACTGAGCGAAGTGGCGGCACGATTTGCTCTCGACGGAATGCCGGGAAAGCAACTCGCGATTGATGCTGATCTGAACTCTGGGCGAATCACTGCCGACGAAGCGAGGTCGCAGAGACTTGAAGTCACGGCACAAGCCGACTTTCATTCGGCAATGGATGGTGCTGGAAAATTTGTGCGAGGCGATGCCGTTGCCGGAATTTTCATCACTTTGATTAACATCATTGGTGGTTTGAGTATCGGCATCTTTCAACACGGGATGAAGCCGAGTCGAGCCGTTGAAGTTTTTACGGTGCTGGCTATTGGTGATGGACTTGTCACTCTGCTTCCAAGTTTTTTGATTGCACTTGCTGCGGCACTTCTGGCGACTCGCTCATCCACGAAAGCCAGTCTTTCAGACGATCTGATTGGCCAAACATTGCGAGAGCCCGCAGCGCTTTACCTCGCCTCCGCGGCACTCTTCGCTTTGGCCTTCACCGGATTGCCGATGCTCCCTCTCGTTGTTCTCGGCGCGGGTTGCGCGATGGTCGGCAAGAACTTGGGGACACGGCGTCATCAGGCAGATCATCAACATCTTCAGCAAGTTGCTGCGGCAGCCGAGCAGCGTTCCATCAAATCGCCTCTTCGGCCGGAGGATCATTTATTTGTCGAGCCGATCGAGTTGGAACTCGGTATTCGATTAATACGCCTCGCCAATCCCGAGGTCGGTGGAGATCTCATGGAGCGGATCGCCGGCCTGCGGCATCGCATCGCACAAGAGTTGGGAATCATTTTGCCGAAGGTCAAGGTTCGCGATAGCATGCGAGTCAGCGAGAGAACCTATCAGATCCGACTGCGTGGTGTGACGGTCGCCTCCGGTGAAATTCGCCCAGACGAGTTACTCGCTATCGATACAGGGCTGGTTAGCGGTGAATTAGCGGGCATCGAAATTCATGAGCCCGCATCGCAACGCCCCGCGAAGTGGATCGAACCAGCTCGAATCAATCGCGCCAAGGAACTCGGATACAGAATCGTTGAACCGATCAATGTTTTAATTGCGCATCTGACCGAGGTCGTCCGATCTCACGCCGATGAATTGCTCACCCGACAACAGGTTCATCAATTGCTGGACAATCTACGTCAATCGGCTCCGCGAGTTGTTGATGAGTTGATTCCCGAACTCCTGAAGCCATCGCAGGTCCATCAAGTGCTTGCCAATCTGCTTCGCGAGCGTGTTCCCATCCGAGATCTTGAGACGATTCTGGAGACTCTTGGTGAACATGCGAACCATACCCGTGATACGGCCATTCTCACAGAATTGGTGCGTCAGGCCATGAGCCGGACAATTTGTCAGCCCTATCGTGACCAAAATGATGTCGTGGCGGCCATGACGCTTGATCCTGCGTTGGAAGAACTTCTGCTCAAAGGAATCCAAAATTCCGAACCGCAATCGAGGATATCCTTGTCGCCACAGACTACGGAAGGTCTTGTTCGCGAACTCGCCAGGCAGACGAAAAAGATCCTGCGTGCCGGTCATTCTCCTGTGGTTGTCTGCGGTCAGAAACTGCGCCCGGTCTTGCGACGCATTTCCGAGGGATCACTTCCCAAGCTTGCCGTGCTCAGTCTCCAGGAAATTCCTCGCGACATTCGTCTTCAATCGTTAGTTCAGATTCCTCTGAATGCGATCAAAGCACTCCCACAGCCGCGCCGTTCGGTGAGCCACGCCGAAGGGACACACGTTTTTGTGGAACGTCTGGCCACGCTGTCCCCCTCGTTCATTGTTCCCCACTAAGACCGAACGACTTGAACGGTAAATCCTCGAAAACTTTGCCCACACTATTTACTGACAATGGCTCATTCGAGCTGAGATCTTCATGAAAAATTCGATTCGCTCCTTCAACACTCCTGATCCCGCGGTGGATTTGTTGGCCTCGCTTGTCGAACAGTCCTGGTGCGCCGAGCCTACCGCTGTCGGTGTTTTAGAACGGTTGGTGCGTTTGATCAAATCTCGAGCGGATACGGGCCTCATGGAGAGCGTGTTTAAAAAGAAAAGTGACTGTTTGCTCAATTGTGGACGCTCGGAATTCTGGACAGCAAGTCCGCTAATCGGCAAGTGACAGGAGTGGATTCGTCGGCTCACTGAACGAACGTTAAATGTTGATGATATATTTACAGCAATTTAAGGCAAATCTCCGGATTTTCAGAATTCATTTCGATTGCGGAATCTGGGGTAGATAATCTGAATTTTCTGAAGATCCGGGCTACGCAGAGCCGATGAAGTATGGCCAGTTGAGTATTCATTGAACGGATTGCAATTGTGATCGTCATGTCCTTCGAGAGGTTGAGCCGGAGTGTTTTCCGGAAATTAATGAATGTGTTTTGAGTCCGGTTTTCGTGGTTGAATTTTTAGTAGTTGATGTCCGCTGCCATTGGATTTTTTTCGCAATGGCGATGTTCGATTTACAACAATGATATTGAAATCGCGACCGTTTCCGGAGAATCCTCCGGAAGGTCCCACGCACAAGTCCACGGAGGGTTGAATGGTTACCAAGATCTCTGAACTCAACATTGCTAAGCTTTGGATCGAATTTAAGCAGGACCAAACGAATCAGGACTTGCGCAATTCGCTGATTGAGCGTTTCCTACCCTTGGTGCGTTACAGCGCCGAACGGGTTTGGTCAAAGTTGCCTGATGGCGTGGATCTGAATGACTTAATCTCGGCAGGAGTTTTCGGACTCATTGATGCGATTGAAGCTTTTGATCTAGATCGTGGCGTGAAATTCGAAACATATTGTGTCCCGCGTATTCGTGGCGCAATGCTCGACGAACTGCGAATGATGGACTGGGTACCTCGCCTCGTTCGAAGCAAGGCCAGCAAGTTGGAAGCGGCTCGCAAAGAGGCAGAGGCGGAATTAGGCCGCCCGCCGATGGATACCGAGATCGCCAAGAAACTGGTCATTCCTGTGGAGGAATACGAAAAAATGAAGGCTGAAGCGAGTGCTGTGAATCTCGTCAGTCTGAATAAGAAATGGTATGAGACCGACAGTTATAAGGATGTCCGCGAAATCGATATCATTGAAGATACGAAGGGCGAAGATCCGACTCGCAGCATTCAAAAACGAGACCTGATGCGATTGGTAACTAAAGGTCTCAACCGCAATGAGAGGCTCATCATCATTCTTTATTACTACGAAGAGTTGACGATGAAAGAAATTGGTTCGACCCTCGGCCTCTCGGAGTCCCGCGTCAGCCAGATGCATTCCAGTATTGTTACTCGGCTTAAAGATCAACTGAACTGTCGGCAGCCGGAGTTCGCGTAAATGGATTGCCACGGACAGGGTTTTCAAACGCACCGACCCTAGGCGGGGACAGTGTGGCTATCCGCAGGGAAAGGAAACGAAAAGCATCGGTCTCAGGAGGATGTGCATACGGGATCAAGCCGCACAGACCCACGGCGAAGATTCAAAGGATGAGATGGGATTCTTCTGTTTCTCACTTCAGAACGGATTGTCCTCGACAAAGTTTTATCGACTATCGGATCCGGTTTTTCTGAGCACAAGATTTGCCATCACGTTCTATTTTCTTGAGGCAGCGTGCCTCAACGGGATGTCTGTCAAGAAAATTCCAACTCCGTCCAATGAGGTGGGCGTTTTTCGAGAAATGCGTTGATTCCCTCTTGAGCGTCAGCCTGCAACGCATTTCTGGTCATGACACACGTCGCCTGCTGGTAAGCCGTCGGTTCGTCCAGATGGAGTTGGTCGTAAAACGCGCGCTTGCCTAGGCTGATTGTGCTCGCACTGCTCGCCACGATTGCGTCAGTGAATTCTTGGATGCTGGTGTCGAGTTGATCGTTCGAAACGACACGGTTGACCAAGCCAAATGCCATCGCCTTTTCCGCCGAAATTGGAAATCCGGTGAGGAGCATTTCCATGGCGACTTTGTGTGGAACACATCGAGTGAGGGGCACCATTGGAGTTGTGCAAAACAAACCTATTTTTACCCCGGGTGTGGAAAAACTCGCATTGATCGATGCGACCGCGAGATCACATGTTGCCACCAATTGACATCCGGCCGCTGTCGCAAGCCCTTGGACGCGAGCAATCACCGGTTGGGGTAGTTGTCTGATTTGCTGCATGACGCGAGAACATCGTTCGAAGGACGCTCGATAATCGGCTTCAGACCTCCCCACCATTTCGCGGAGGTCATGTCCCGAGCAGAAAACCGGGCCTGCTGCGGCCAGAACCACGACACGTGCTTTTGGATCGGATGCGATTCTCTCGAGTGCCACTCCCAGTTCTGTCAGCATCAATTCAGAAAGTGCATTCCTTCGTTCAGGCCGGTTGAGTGTCAGTCGAACGACGCCAGCATTGGTCTCGATGAGCAGCATGAAATCCTTCCACAACAGTGTGCATTCCGTAACTCAACAACATCAATAAATTCAATGCAATCGTTTTCGAATAGTAATCGCAAGCCAAGAAATATGCCTCGTGAGCAGAATTTTCCGCCGGCGTCTGATGCGAAGCGGTGACACGAGTGCTCATGCACCCTGATTTTCGCCGCTGTCGCTGTCAAGAATTGATCGATTTATTGTGACAGGTTTAACGCGGTTTCGATGACGTTTTCGGGCTGACTCCATGCAATTTCGCATGTCCGCTATGCCTTCTCAACATTGCCCGTGGATGCGGACGGATGACGTCATCGTGGTTGAGGGAATGAGCGGCCTCTTTCCGTGACTCGCGGATCACTGTCACGAGGAAGGTTGGTGATAATCGGAAGATCCAGAACTCGGAAGCTCAGCCGGAGATTTCCGAGCGACAGGAGGTCAGTTGTTCGGCTCGCTAAGAAAGAGCGGGCAACTTGCCATGGGATCATCGATCAATGGAATGGATCGTTGCCGAATTTTTGTCAAACCCAAGTCGTGCAGCCATCGGACTCGGAGACGTCGTCGGATTCCAACTTACGGAAACTGATCCGTGTTGCCGACTAATGATTCGGAATCTCCACAAGCGATTTTGCAACGAGAGTCAGGGATTGGATCGGAATGGTCAGAGACGCCTTGAGACGCCAACACTGAACACTCGACGTCGACGCGAAACTGATCGCGAGGGTCGAAGCGGTTTATGGCTTGACTGTTGCGTGCCGGAGAAATCGTGACCTCAGCGGTGGTCAAATCGATTCAGTCACTTCCGTGGGCAGAGACAACCGGTCGTTCGAGAGATGCTGACACGACCGAAGAATCGTCGACCGACAGTTGTGACGTATCGTCGTTACGGACGCGTGCTTCCTGCGGGGAAGCGATTCCGCTGACAGATGGTCGTTGGCGAATTTGCATGCGTCCTGAAATATGACCGATGAGGGCTCCTGCGACCTGAAAGATCGGAAATCCCCCGAAGACGCTCTCGAATGCGCCACCGACTTGGACTCCGTAGTAGGGATGTAGAATTCGTAAGCTTTCGAGACGTTCGACGTCGTTCCCATTTTGGTCAATGTAAGCAATCGCATCGGTCGTGTTGATCGTCTCATGCCACAGTGAAACCACAGGCAGTTGATTGATGGCGGCGTATGTGCCGGGGTAATCGCGTTGCTGCACGTCTTTGGCATAGGCTGCTGATTGAGTCGCCAGAGACGAAACATCGGAGTAGATGTAGAGACTGTTCGTATAAGGATTGTAGCGATCTCTGCCAACAATACGGCCGGGAATCAAGGTGTAGCCGATAAGATCCAGCGTGCCGAGAGTGTACCGCCAGCCACCCCCGACGTCACGATTCTGAGTGAGACGTCGCCATTCGTCGCCAGGAGCGTATTGATTGATCCTCACGCAAACCCCATCGACGTTGTTGTCATGAAGATACTCAGAGACGGAATGGGTTGTCTCATCCGTCACCTGGTGATTATTGACCCGCCGATCCCACAACAACACTTTTCCGGGAACTCCCCAGACCCAGCCGACTGTATCAATAAACTTGTTCGGTTGGCCGTAAGCGATTTCGACGGAGTATCCCTCGGAATCTGTCGCCGGACAGCGACCGTCGACAGCGGGGTGTGATCGGCGGGGGAATGATGGCCCCAAAACACATCCCGAGAAAATGGAAATGCACAACGCATAGGTAAGGATGGACAACCGTTTGTGAATTGTGATCATCCGTGATTCTCCCTTAAGAACGAATTGGCGCTGAAAACACGATTCGTTGCACACATTCGCTCAGGTCAGGATTATCGGTCATTTTCCATTGCCTGCTAGACGAATATCGAGACAACGTATCTCCCACACATCGGCTATCTGCACTGGATTACCTGTTTAGTTGTGTTGAACTCGTGGCCCTGCGAGCCGTGGCAAGGCAGTTGATTTGGGAGCCTGTACCGGAGCCATGTGGACCCCTAAAACTTTTCTGAGAATCCTCATTGATTGGAGGTACCGTTTCATGTTTTACGTCGATGCTACTGTCGAGAAGTCTGATGACAGAGCGGGCACTGATGATGTGGAACCGATGATTTCACGTGTACCATCAGGACTTATTTAAATTGAATGGTCCATTCATGCGGGTTTGTTGCTGCTACCGTTGATTGATGCGTCTCAGATCCGCGATTTCATTTGACCTCGTACTCAGTTCCGTCTGCCGAGTCGGTCGTGAATATTCCGCAACGATTCGGCGCAGTGAATTGAAAACAACGCCCCGAATGCAAACAGGAGTCACTTACGGTTGAGTTTTTGAACCTTGAGTGTGTCCTGAAAATCTTTCACGACAATCGCAACAGATTTCACCTTTTCAGGCGAATAGAATTGCCGCAAGTTCGATTTGTACTCTTCAGGCCAAAGTCGGCAGGATGACGATTCGGTGGTACACCAAACACGGTCAGTTAGCATCCTGTTGAAAAATCCGTCGTCGGCTTGATGTGTGTGACAGGGCGCTATGATCGGCGCGTTTGAGGGACTGAGGAGCAGGAGGAGCAGGGAAGGCGATGGGACATTGGCAGACGGAGCAGCAGCAAGAGTTTTGGATTGCGACCGATGAGCGGTCCCAGACGCCTCGGCATCTGTTTTATCAGCGGGTGAATGAACTGCTCGCGAAGGCTGAGTTCGCTGCGTGGTTGGAGCAACTCTGTCGGCCGCACGACTCC
>Ga0315293_10002980_pt1 | contig 16310 bp, 10 predicted proteins | sample YL17G13_20_MG_FD_203071 | JGI IMG/M metagenome (GOLD analysis project Ga0315293, IMG submission 203071) | Sediment microbial communities from Yellowstone Lake, YNP, Wyoming, USA - YL17G13_20 | ecosystem: Environmental > Aquatic > Freshwater > Lake > Sediment | place: USA: Wyoming | collected...
GATTACTCGATGCCGATCGGCCAATGGAACAGCCGGCTTTCCGGCGATGAATTTGTCGAGGAGCCGGGGCGAATCGAACCGGCGTATATCAATACCCAGCCGATCGTCTGGTATGGATCGCATCGGCATACTGCCCGTGGCGAAAACGAGGCTTATAGATTCACCTACCTGTTCTTATACAATGTCGATCTTCCGGCGGGGGCCAGTGATATAACGCTTCCAAACAATCCGCAGATAAAGGTCCTGGCCGCCACGCTGGTTAAAGCGAATCGGGAAAAGACTTATGCTGCGCAGCCTCTCTACGACCGCGCCGAGGCAACGGTAGCCGATATTCATTCGGACCATCACAATTTCCTGGAAAGCACAATGGTTTCGATCAGCACGCCGATTCCGGGGGCCTCCGTATTCTACACAATCGATGGCGCTAAGCCGTCGATGTCATCGACATTGTATGCCAGCCCGTTCAGCATCGATAAGACCACAACGATCCAGGCGCGCGCGTTCCGGATGGATTTCGACGACGGCTATATCGCCCAGGCATCGTTCAATAAGCTCTACCCACACGAGGCGGCGGCGGGCGCGGGCCTCTCCCCCGGACTTAGCGGCCGCTATTACGAGGGCGAATGGTCGAAACTTCCTAATTTTGACACCGTGGCAATAGTAAGAGAATTCAAGGCAGATGCGGTCGGCCTGCCGAGTTTCGCCCGCGAGGAGGATTTCGGCTTGACCTTGCGGGGGTATATCAAGGTCCCGGTCGATGGCCTCTACCAGTTCTATATCAGTTCCGATGACGGCAGCAAGCTTTATGTATCCGATTCTCTCGCGGTTGACAACGATGGCCTTCACGGCTCGGGCGATGTGGCCGGCGAGATCGCGCTGAAGGCCGGGTATCATCCCCTGGCGATAGACATGTTTCAGTCCAAGGGCGGACGGGACCTGACGCTTTCCTGGCAGGGCCCTGGACTCGAAAAAAATGTGATACCGAAAGAATGTCTATTTCATCAGGCGATAAGATAAATTATGAGAGGTTGTTTTCAGGCAAACGAAGCTTAAGCGCGTTATAGGGCAATTCCGGGAATGATCTAAAATGCCAAGTCAGCGGATCGCCTGATAATAGCTAAAGCTGGAAAAAACCAGCGCCAGGCCGATAGCCATATAGATGGGAACCAGATATATTTTCGGCACCGGCGAATGGCGCAGCGCATACCCCATTATCATCATGATGGATATCATCAAATAGCTTCTCCAATTCTGAAAAGCGAAAAGACAAACCTTATCTTTTCCCGGGGACTGGGCCCGAATCCTGCTCAGATTGATGGCCGCCAATCTGGAAAACCCGAAGCGATGAATGGCCACGCCGGCCACGATACCGGCGCCGATAGATATCAACTGGCTTCGATGTATGTTGTAAAGCCAGCCGATGGCTACCATGACCAGGGCCACCCCCACTGCCGACCAAACGATCCCCGCCAGCAAGATCAAGACCCCCCTCTTGGCATCGGGCGCTTTCATATCGAATATTATACCCCTTGAGGGGTGCTAATACAAGAGGTGTCTCGGGCGCATTCGTCCAGATAATCAAACTATTTAATTCATCGGTCGTCTGGTGATTATGTAAAGCCCGTAGACCTATAGGTCATGGGAATTTCATAACGCCGGTTGATTGGAATTATGCCGAATTGCAGTAAAAACTGCCCCGGCAGCAATAAATAAAACGGGATTGGCAGATAGTCGGAAGTCACATTCCATGGCATCTCCAAAGGGCCTTTAAAATTATAATTGCTGTAGTATCAGATCATGTCTATTACACATAAATATATCCTTTTCTTGTCCATTAATCGATTTTTCTCGAAACCAGGCTTATTCCTTATTGCCGCTGATAGCATAAAAAGAACTGGCATAATGGTTGTTTCCGCTATATAATGCTAAGGGCAATAAGGGGTTATCAACAAAAGGAGAAGGCCTTGAGACCAGCGATAAGATTTCTCGATAATGGACTAATTGAAAGAATATTGGACGAAGCCAGGGAATTGCTTTGCACTCTCGGCGTAGAAATTCATAATCAACAAGCATTATCGCTCCTCGCTGACCACGGCGCCAGGGTGGATATGGCAAAGCAGCGCGCGTTCTTCAATCAGGAAATCATAGAAAGAACGCTTGCGACCGCCCCCCATTCGTTGACTTTATATGATGCGAATGGGGCTGAGGCTTTTGTTCTCGCCGGTTCAAACGTTAATTTTACTCCCGGCTCTGCCGCCATCAATATTCTCGATTACGAAAGCGACGCCATACGGAAGCCAACGACGGCCGACTACATCATTTATGCGAAGCTTATGACGAGGATGAATCATCTTGCCTCTCAATCCACGGCGCTGATCCCGGCTGATGTGCACGAGATGATCTCGGACAGCTATCGCTTATATCTCAGCCTATTGCATTGCGAGAAGCCTGTGGTTACGGGGGCGTTTACCGCCCAAGCCTTCGAAATTATGAAGGATATGCAGATCGCTGTCCGCGGCTCGAGGGAAGCCCTGGCCGCCAAACCTCTGACGATATTCTCCTGTTGTCCGACATCTCCGATAAAGTGGAGCGATGTCACATCACAAAATGTGATCGACTGTGCCCGATATTCGATCCCCGTTGAATTTATCTCCATGCCGCTGTCGGGTTTCATGGCCCCCGTGACTCTTATCGGTTCGCTCATTCAACACACGGCTGAAACAATCAGCGGAATCGCTATCAGCCAGACTTCCAATCCGGGTGCGCCAATACTCTATGGCGGCTCCCCGGCTATTTTTGATATCAGGTATGAAACGACACCGATGGGTGCTGTTGAGACTATGATGATGGATTGCGCTTATGCCGAAATCGGCAAATACCTTGGCTTACCGACTCAGGCATATATCGGGCTCAGCGACGCCAAGATGCTCGATGCCCAGGCAGGTTTGGAGACATCCATGGGAGCCACACTTGCGGCCCTGGCGGGAATTAACAATATTTCCGGCCCGGGGATGCTTGATTTTGAAAGCTGCTTCAGCCTCGAAAAGCTCATCCTCGACAACGAGATCTGCGGTATGACACTTCGCCTGATTCAAGGCATTGCGCCTAAGGAGGATTTCCCCTCGCTGCCGAGATTCGAAGAGCTCCTAACGGATGGACATTTGTTGATATCGAAGCATACCCGCCGCTATTTAAAAGAAGAAATCCATTTTCCGGGTCCCGCGATCGACAGGGCGAACAGATCGAGGTGGCAGGAAGAAGGAGGCCTGACTCTGAAGGAACGAGCCCACAAAGAATTAAAAATGATTTTAAACAAATACAATCCTGCAGGGCTTAGCGAGGATATTAGAATAGAGCTCACTCGACTAATGAGTGCAGAGGCCAAACGTTTTGGAATGGAGAAGCTCCCAGAGATAAAATGATGTGCGAGATAATTAATATTCCTGTAATAAATACTGTTCCCTCAACGGCGGATATTCTAAGGGCTCAGGGAATATCTAAAAATGAAGTCCCAAATCGTAAGACGGTGGTTCTTATCGATGAAACTATCCAACGTTTGATGAACACTATCCGGCCGGTGGGTATTTTGCTCGGGATATCAAAAGATGATTTTGCAGTCATATATGAGGGTGAAGGAATGAATGAGCCCCAGGCGCCTCTGGGTAGAATTTTCGGATTTGGCGATGACCTGGCAATTTTCATAGTTACGCTGGGAGAAAGCGTTTCAAGAGAGATTTCCGATCATTTTAATAATAAGGATTTGGCCTTAGCTTCGATGCTGGATTCCGCCGCGTCGGAAGCGGCTGAGATGGCTGCAGCGAATATTGAATCACATTACAGGTCGTATCTGAAAAGGATCGGCCGGCTCGACGTATCAACCGGCATAATGAGGTTTAGCCCGGGATATTGTGGTTGGCATATTGGCGCCCAAAAGAAGCTTTTTGATTTCCTCAAACCGCACCAGATAGGGGTTGCGCTCAATGATAGCCTGCTTATGCAGCCGCTGAAATCGATAAGCGGCGTAATCGTTTCGGGCCGCAAGGAAATATTTAATTTCGACGATAGTTTTTCATTTTGCGCCGACTGTATTACACATTCGTGTCAAGACAGAATTAAGGCCATTTATGAAAAAGAGCAATTCAATTAACCATAGGAGCCAAAGTGGATATTTTTTTGGAGTTGTCCGAAAATCTGCAGAATGGTGAAGCCGAGAGAGTCGGTATTCTAACCAGGAAAGCGTTGGAAGAAGGCCTGGAACCCAGGAAAATCCTCGATGACGCCTTAATTGCGGGCATGACAATTATCGGTGACAGGTTCAAAGCACATGAAATATTCTTGCCCGATGTTCTTTTGGCCGCAAAAGCCATGTATGCCGGTATGGATGTCCTAAGACCATTTTTGATAAACGAGGGTATCCCTACAATCGGAAAGATCGTGATTGGGACAGTTCAGGGTGACCTGCACGATATCGGCAAGAATCTTGTCGCCATCTTTTTAAGGGGAGCCGGCTTTGACGTAATCGACCTGGGTAATAATGTGCCGCCGGAAAGATTTATCGATTCCGCATTGAGCGAAAAGGCCCAAGTCTTAGGAATGTCGGCACTCCTGACGACCACTATGCCGACGATGAAAAAGGTAATCGATTTGGCGAAATTGCGGGGCGTGCGGGATAGATTCAAAATTATCGTCGGGGGCGCATCTTTATCCTGGGAATATGCGCGATCGATTGGAGCTGACGCCTACTGCTTTGATGGTATGAACGCTGTCGACTGTGTGAAAGGCTTTATTGCCAAATAATATGATCGGACTGTTGGACAGATTAAGGCAAGATAATCTCCTGATCGCCGATGGCGCGATGGGAACGATGCTTATTCAAAAGGGATTAAAGCCCGGTGACTGCCCAGAGAGAATAAACCTTGAGAATCCCGATATATTAGAGGAAATAGCCAGGGAGTATCTCGGTGCGGGCGCGGAGATCATTCAGACCAATACTTTCGGGGCTTCTCCACTTAAGCTGGAGCCATATAATTTGGAGGATAAAACAGAGCAAATTAACATAAGCGCCGTCCGCGCTGCCCGCAAAGCCTCAGCCGGCAAGGCCTATATCGCGGCATCCTGCGGACCATGCGGAAGGTTGTTAAGGCCGTATGGAGATGTTTCTCCCGAGATCGTCCAGGCCCAATTTGAAAGGCAGATTATGGCCCTTGTATCCGAGGGTATAGATATGCTGTGCATAGAGACCATGACAGATATTAACGAGGCGGCCTTGGCGATTTCAGCGGCGAAATCCATTTCACCTTCGATGCCGGTTTCTGCCATGATGACCTTTGATGCCACCCCCCGAGGATTTTTCACTATCATGGGAGTGTCGATAGAGCAAGCGGCAACAAATCTCGCAAAAGCCGGCGCTGACATAATCGGCTCGAATTGCGGTGGCGGAATTGAAAAAATGACCGAGATAGCGAAAGAGCTTAAGATATACACTAGACTTCCCATAATGATTCGACCCAATGCCGGACTTCCCATCTTGGATGGAGATGTTCCTGTCTATCCCGATACGCCCGAACTGATGGCCGAGAAATGCGACCAATTGCTGGCGCTGGGAGTTAGTATTATTGGCGGCTGTTGCGGCACAACTCCAAAACATATTGCCGCCATAAAAAAACGGTCGATAGAATTCAGGAAAAAGGGTTAGAGACTTAATACAAGAAATCAAACCGGGAGAATAACCTTAGAAACGTCAATAAAATTCCCTATCATGGATGCAGATTAAGTAGTGCGCGGCCAAGATAATTACCCTTTCCTATAAAACAAACTTATGCCAAATCCATAGCCGATGAGCCGGATACAGACCCCAAACAAAGGCAGACACCAGATGACAGAAGACAGCAATTGCGGGGAAAGCCGGAAACCTCACCTGATGGAGTCGGCCAGTATTATCAGGTGTTAAAGCCGTCTTCGTTGGAAAAATGACAGAAAGAAAGGGGAAAGCTCATAATTGAGCTCGCACTTTTTTCTGTTTGTGAATCATATAACCGCTTCCTAATTTGAAGCCCTCATCTGCCCTATTTTATCCGAAGCCAAACACTGAGATCGAAAGGACTTGCTAATCGAAAATGCGTCTCTTAAGTTAAGATACATTCTGTTTGAAATTATTTGACGACACACAGATATGAAAAGAGTGAGATGTTATGTCAAAAATCAAGAACCGGGCTTTAATATTACCTGTTCAAGTGGGCCATCGACACCTGGCGGCGTCTGCTGCTGCCGACCGCCAATACCGTGGGGCCGAGGATCGTGACAAAGTTGCCATGGGGTTGTGTCATTTACGCCACCGTATCTATTACTCAAACCCTGCTCGGCGTCTCGCCCTGTTGCCTTAGATGTCAACCCGGATCGCAGGCGGTTTAACGGTGTCTTATTGATCTTGTTTTTTTTCGTCCGACCTTTATTGAGAGGAATTAGTGGTCGATAAATAAAAAGGTAGAAGCAGTTTGATAACAAGTAATCCGACAATTAATTATGGGCCGCGTCGCGGAATGCTTAAACGGAAAATGCAAAATTTCCGGGTTTCGGGGTATTAATGTTAAAGCGATTCCTGAAGAGATTCTTCATCGCCATCGCCATTGTTGTAGTGTCGCCGCTGATCATTCTCACTTGGCTGGAGAAATTTATCGAAACCAGCACGATGGGACGTCAACGAGGATATTTTTATATATCGTGCCGGGAGTTGTTTTCCATAATCCCAACGCTTATAGGCAATTATCTCAGGTTGGGATACTACATGGCGGTCTGCAATAAGGTTTCCCCAGATGCCACCATTTCGTTCGGCACCATACTGGGCCACCGTGGAGTGACGATCGGTCCCGGGGTCAACACCGGCCCTTTTTCGATCATCGGCTACGCCACCATTGAGGAAAATGTGCTTATGGCAGCCCGGGTCTCTATCATTTCCGGCAAATATCAGCACGGTCGGCCCAGCGAGCGCAGCCGGGGCGACGAAATGGATATCGGGGGTCATAACGAGTTGATTACTATCGGCCGCAATACCTGGATAGGACAGGATGCCGTGATCTTGGCCAATATCGGCCGAAACTGTACCGTGGGCGCCGGAAGCGTAGTCTATAGAGATGTGCCCGATGGCGCTACCGTGTTAGGTAATCCGGCCCGGAAAGTCAACATGGATTCGAGAGATAACTGAACATGGCCCGCATGTTTGGTTCGGCATTCCGTCTCAGTATGTCAGAGAAGTTATCCCCCAGCCCCGAAACGGCCCAAAAGCGGATATATTATATCGACAGCGGCCGGGCCCTGGCGAGCATTCTCGGTATATTCTACCACACGGCCCTGGTCTTTTCGACGCCCTGGTTGATAAACATCGAGCCTGAGAGGTTTGCGAGGGGCCTCTACGTAATTTCCTCATTTATTTCGAATTTCCGCATGCCGTTGTTTCTTTTCATCGCCGGCTATTTTACGATGTACAGTATCAACAAATACGTCATGCCCGATTATCTAGCCCACAGGACGCGGAGAATTGCGCTCCCTTTCCTGGCATCGCTGCTTACGCTGCTCCCAATACAGGCTTATTTCCGGACCAAATTTAATTACGGCCAACAGTGGAGCGACCACATAGGACCCCTGCTAAATCCAATCTCGAGCAACTTCACCATGGAACACCTCTGGTTTCTTTATTATATCATCATATTTTCGTTGGTCGTCGCCGGTTTCGAGGTTTTCAGGCGCCTGTTTAAGGTAAAGACCGCTGCCCAGACGCTGTATTCTCTGGCCAATCGGAGTTTCATCTCGGCGATAATTTTCTGGAGCTCTGTCAATCTCATGGTGACCATCCCGCTGACGCTCCTGGCTAGCCGCTTATCTCTCGACAATGCCTGGTTCCCGCTCGGGGGATTGGCCCACAACTCCGTGATGTTTATGTTCGGCGCGTATTGCTTCCGCCACCGGGACGAAATGGACCAAATCCTCAGCCCCAGCCCAATGAAGACGCTGCTTGGCCTGGTCACCGTACTGGCCCTCTACTCGGTTCGCATATACCTTGAAGATAAAAGTATGTCGCACGCCTGGATGACCCTGACACTGATGGACATTCCCCTTCGCTGGCTGCTGACACTGGGGGTCCTCAGCCTCCTCCGCCAGGCGCTCAATAGCGGCAGCCCCGCACTTAATTATCTTTCAAACGCCTCGTATCCCGTTTATCTATTTCATCAGCCTATTATCGTTGGGATCAGCTATTATTACGTCAGTTCGGGCATGAAGCTCAACCCATATCTTGGTTATGCGCTGGTGTGCGGCAGCGCGCTGATCCTCACTTATGCCCTGTACGAGGTGATCATCAGGCGAACCAGGATGGGATCTTTTCTGTACACCGGAAGCTCCGCCAGGGCGACCCGGGCCCAATCCGCATAACGCAAAGGGCTTATCACCATCCGTAGCCGATATACTTAGCAGAATAATTCAATTTAGATAGTCGCCAAATCGGGAACAAAAAAATCCAGAGTTGTTCTGGAAGCGCAGGGAATCTATTTGGTTCTCCGGTGCGCGGCACCGGGCCAACCATGGACGCTTACCTTATTACCATGATCTTGCCGCTTGCCGAACCCGAGGGAAAATCGACCACATAAAGGTAGATGCCGGATGCCAGGGGATGCCCGGAGTTGTTACCCAGGTCCCAGGTCCACTCACCGGAATTTCCAACATTATCCACGGTCTTGACGATACTGCCGGAGACTGTTGCGATGGTGATCCTGGCGCCAAGCGGCAGATTTATAAACGTAACGGTGGAGTTGCCATCCGATGCCCTGAAGGGATTGGGATAGGGATGGATGTCCAATTCAGCCGCAAAATTGATCGGCAAGGTCCAGACGCGATTATCGACACTGGCCCGCCAGAAGAACGAACCGGCTTTTTCGAGGGGCTCGCCCGGCCGCCACGAGACAAGGGAATCCGCCGCCGCGATCGGGCCGGAAGATATCGCAGAAGCAAATCCGTTATTGTCGGCCACTTGGAAATATATGATCGTGGCGCCCGCGGGCCTTCTCACTACGAAGGTCGGCCGGTTGGTAAATACCGCCTGCCCGGGGGCAGGGGTCAAGCAGTCATCGGTCAAAAGTACCCCATCGACGCCGGTAGCGTTCAATCTAAAATTCGTGATATCCGACCAGTCGCTGGTATCGGAGTTATTAGTTGCTATGGCGTGACAACGCCAGAAATAATCGATGCCTCCCATGACGCTGTCGAACACCACCGTGATAAGGGAGTCGGACAGGATGGAAAGCCTTTCGCTGGGATGGGTAAAAGAGCTTGTTGAATCGAGTTCAAATATATAGTAGAGGGGGTAATACGAGTCGACCGACAAGCAGGTTAGGGTGACCCTGCCGGCGTCGGAATCCGGGACGGTGGATATCGGTTCTGGCGGGGATATCCCCGAGGCAAACGCCTCGGGGATATTTGAAAGCTCAGATTCGTTGCCAGCGTCGTCGTAAGATCGGATGGCGAGATAATAAATCTCGCCCTCAGCCAAACCGTCGACCGTACAGGCCTGTGCGGTGCCAGCATCCAATGGCGCCGGAGGGTCCGGCATGGGTAAGGCCAGCGGCCAGCTGGCCTCCGTGATGAACTCATTGGAATATTTGATGACATAATTATCCGCCACGCCCGATTGGCCATCGTCTCCCGGGGCGGTCCAATTCAGACCGATTTTCCCATGGCCGTCACCAGGAACGGCGCCGAGGTCGATGATAGCCGCCGGCGGGATCGTATCCTGGCTGCCGTTAACGCCCCAGATCTCGAGCTCGGTTAACCACATGATCGCGGTGTACGGGATGGGTCCCATCCCAGCCGGCTGGTAAATTCGAATTCGGGCAGTAGTGACCGGTGTGAAGCTGGTGGTGGTAATGGTATCGCTGGACGCGGGACTTACCGTGATTATGTCAACGAAAGAGCTCCCGTTCCATCTCTGTATGCTATACTGCTGCGATCTCATCCAGGCGCTCTGGAACGTGTTCCAGGCCCAGTCGACCACGACGCGTTCGACATTCCGGCTGCCGCTGAAGTTGATCTCCACCCAATGCGGAGTCGTGGCGCTCTCGTCCGATGCCCAGGTGGTGGCGGTACCGCCATACGGATTGACGACGCCATCGGTTATCCTGGCGGGGCTGTACCCCTGATAGGAGCCGCAAACAGTCGGGGCTATGCCCTGGGCCAGGTTCTGCGCGGAAACTATAAGGGTTGTGAAGGTGCTGTCGCGGCCATTAGTCAGGTTGCCGGCGCCATCGCGGCTCACAGCCCGGAAATGATAGAGGGTGTTTGGCGAAAGCCCGATGATGGTTGCGGTATGCGAAACCACCAGGGTATTGTCAAGCGGCGTATTCGAGCCATAGCCCGACGTGGGGCCGTATTGAGCCTGCGTTGTCGCTGCCTCGTTGGTGGTCCAGCCGATCGCCGCCGAGTTGGATGTCAGGCCGGTGATGGTGACATTGGTGATCAGCGGAGGCGTAATATCGACCGGCGCCGTCGTGAATGTGTAATCGCCGCTAATGGCCTCGTTCCCGGAAGCATCCCTCGACCTGACACGATAGTGATACAGCGTGTTGGCGGTCAGCCCCGTGATGCTATCCGCGTGCGAGGTGACGAGGTTTTGATCCAACGGCGTGGTGTTACCGTAACTGGTCGTCAAGCCATAATTGACCTGCGACGTCGCGGGCTCGTTAGTGGTCCACCTGATGATGGCGCTAGTCGTAACGATGTCGGTGGCGCGGACATTGGTGATCACCGGATCGGTAGTATCAGGCTGACTTGATTGCACCGCACCGTATTTCGTCCACGTCCGCCCACCATAGGTGCGGTTCATGATCAGGGAAGTGGTCTCCGGCAAGGCAAAAGTGGATGGGTTTAACTGGTAATTGTAATTTCGTCCGTTGGGGTCTTCACCACAGGCGCTTCTCCAGGTCGACCACGTGCGAGCGGTATTATTGCAGTTTGCCGCGAAAGCATCAGTCGATGAATAATAAGCATTGGAATCTATGTCTACGGTGTCCCCGTAAGCCGTGCACCAGGGATGATAACCTATGTCTATGTCGGCGTAATCCCCGTTGCTGCCGTCGTGCGTGTATCCCCAAAATAAGTTATATTTGATTTGGCAATCGCCTGAAAATATCACCGGGGACTCCCAATCGAAATTACCCAGCATCAAACCCAATTCATCATAGTTAACTAGTGTGTTGTTGTAGATCTTGACGTTGTGCGCCCCGTATGTGTCGCCGTCGTCCTTGGCCCCGATGTCCATCGCTACAGAGCTAAAACCGTTGACAAGAATGTTGCCATAGACTTCGGCATCGCAATAATCACGATAGAGAGTAATTCCCTTTCTATTGTAGGTGCCGTCGATATAGTTATATCTAATAATAACACCCTCGGAGGTGAATTTGAAGGCAATGCCATTTGCACTATAACCGTAAACATAGCAGGATTCGACAACGGAATTACTGGTCGAATAGAAATCAGTGGCCCCACCGTGCCCCGTAGCATCAGACCACCCACTGGGGTTTTCCTGAATCGCATAACCCAGAGAGCAGGCTCGGATGAGGGTGCTGTCATATTGTACGATTCCATAATTGGCTTCCGAGAAGAACGCGGCTGGATTTTCGTGGTTAAGATGACCCGCTTTGGCCACATGGCAATGAATGAAACGCACATTATCGGTGTTGATTCCCGAGTCCCATAGGACAACCCCCTGCTTGCCTCCTTGTAGGTCGAGGCCGAAAAATTCGATGTTGCGTTTGTTGCCATCTCTTAGCCAGACAACTGGCTTGACTGAAGCATAGAGCGTATATTGGTCGGGGTCTCCACCGCCCCATGCCCAGGCATAAATGTAATCGTTGGGCTGATCGTAATAAAATTCACCTACTTGATTGACGTTGGCGATGCTCCCCACCGAGACCAGCATCTCGTCGGCATCGACCTGCACCATAGTCTGGCAGGCGTTGACGTTGCCCCCATCGCTATAACCCCCGGTGGCGTTCCATGAGGCTCGATAGACATTGCCGGAGTATTGTGTCCAGCCCGTTATTAAATCACCACTCCTGATTTGGGGATTATTTTTGGTCGCAACGGTATGGGTGGAACAACTATATACGGTCCACGCTGTGCCAGTCCCTGATGGCGGCAATATCGGGTAGCCATACCAAGTCCCGGTTCCGAAAAAAACTGAATCCCCCTTGGCAATGGTCGTGTTGACTTTGTTCACCGTCGCCCAGGCCTGTGACCACGATCGCCCCGTGCCTGTATCATTGCCCCCCATTTTGACGTAATAAGTGGTGGCAAACGATGTATTGAACAAGAATATCGCTACTACGACACTCTTGATAACGTTGTCCCTCATTGCATCCTCCTACCTGAATGAACAAAAAAACATTGTGCTGTGATTATCGGTTGGAATACGCAAAAATCAAACCCAACCGACCAAGTATTTGCGTCATATTCCTTCGAATTGGGATACAACGACTTGTCCGGATTCTTCAAACTACGAAAAACCCATCCCAACCTCCTTAGTGTTTAATGTCTGAATGTCGTTCACTCTTTGCACACCTCTTCGCGTTTATTCATCGCGACCAGACTTCTCGATTGAATACGCCATGATATACCCTCAAAACTCCAAAGGCACCTTTGAAATGACCCAACGGAATTTGCCGGCGGCGGTGCGCGGAATTGCATCCACATATTCGAGCTCGACAGTCATGCCCTCTCCCAGGGTCCTCCGGAGCTCCCGCAGGAGGAAATCCTCGTCGGCCTGGGTGTAGTTCGGCCGGCGGACAATTTTCATCACCACGCGGTCGCGGTCTTCCTGGACCACCTGGTGCTCGGTCAGGCTGGTCAGGTGATGTGTGAGGGCATTTAGAATCGATGACGAGATGTAGCGGCCATCCCGAGTCGAGACGATGTCCTCATCCTTGGTGGTGATATTTTCCATGAGCGGGAATCCCCGGCCGCACTTGCAGGGGACGCCGCGCAAGGCGGTGACGTCGCTGGTCTGGTAGCGGATCAGCGGCATCGCCAGGTTGTGCAGCCCGGTCGCAACTACGCGGCCGATCTGGCCGCCAGCGGCGGGATTCCCGTCCTTGTCCAGGACCTCCATTACGCTGAAATCCAGGTTCAGGTGCTTGCCGTCGTGCTCCTCGCATTCGGTGGAGAAGGCTACCCGCTCGGCCATGCCGTAGAAGTCGAACAGGCGGCAGGCGAAAGCTCTCTCGATCATCTCGCGCTGGCTCGGCATGAGCGTCTCCGACGACGTGAACGCGGCCTTCAGGGGGAAGGTCTTTTTGCGCGACACCAGATAGCCGGCCAGGATGGACATCGTCGAGGGGTACCCCTCGATGGCCAGCGGCCGGAACCGCTCCAGTTTGGAAAAATACGCCTCCAGATTTTCGGCCGAAAGGTGCCAGCTCGAGCAAAACAGTTGGTTCATGACACGATTGTGTCTCCAGAACGGGGGTTTCTTTTGATCCAGTGGCGCCACTGTCCTGCCGAGGAAAAAGGCCATGGGGTCGCCGGGGTTTATCCCCGCTATCCGCTTCTGCCGCCAGTCTACGACAGTCTTGACGAAGCAAATCCGATCATCCCACCGCAGCTCGAGTGGGGCGCCAGTTGTGCCGCTTGTGTGGCCAATAATGTATTTTGACCGCCTTGGGCTGCGAGTCGTCAGCGCCTCTAAGTTGGCGCGCACGTCATCTCGAGTCAGGACCGGTAATTTGAACAGGTCGTTAACCATGGCGATGTCGGAGGGCTTGAGGCCGCGATCATCCATAACTTTTCTATAGTAAGGCACGTTCTCATAACAATGACCGATCAGTATCCTCAGCCGCTGATTTTGATACTCGACGATATCGCCATGAGAAAGCCATTGCCGTTTTTCGAATTCATCGAGCAGATCCCTGAATTTGCCGCCATACTCACGGCGATAGAGCATGACCCCATACATCGTGACCATGAGATCCTGTATGAACCAGGGACTCTTATTATAAAATTTATCCAGGAATCCGCTCATCTGGAGCTGCCTCCGGGTCCGGAACGGCTCAAGGATGTTTCTCCCCCACCTGCCCGGGTCCGGCGCCTGATGGCCCCATAGAAGTTACTCGCAAACATGCGGGGGTTATACCGGAAGATGTGGGTCAGGTAATGCCAATACACTTCCCGGCGGTAGCGGTAAAGCTCCCTTCTCACGTTTAAGTTGTAATCTGCGGGGGAGTCACCATTTGGGAATCCCTGGCCAAGATCGGAATAATATTTCCGCACAGCGGCCGCTTTTGGGTTGTCCAGGGGCACAGGCTGGTGCTTTCGATTAATTTCGACCGGGACGATGTCGTAGTCGATCGAAGGGCCATCGGCGATGGTGACGTTCAAGATCAGCGACCGCCGCAGGCGCGCCTGCCACATATCGAATACGAAGTTGCCCAGGCTGTATGCGATGACAGCGCCTTTATACTTTTCAATGGGCTGCACCATGTGTGGATGGTGCCCAAGGATGACATCCGCGCCGCTTTCGACGAGATGATGGGCCAGCTCGACCTGCTCGGGAGCGGGGCGGTCGACAAATTCCTCGCCCCAGTGGAGCGACAACACGACGATATCCGACGCCGCCTTTAACGCCGCGACCTGATCTATCATTTTGGCCGGGTCTCCCTCGGCATACAGCGGGGAAGCAAGGAAATATTGCACCGGGCGCAGGTTGTAAGCCGCGAAACATAGCCGCCGGCCTTTGATGCCCACGGTCACGTGGTTATCTATTCCCCGCTCGGGATGCCGTACTCCGATCGACTTTATCCCCTCGGAAGCGAGAGCCTCCAGTGTGTCCTCGAATGCTTTCCGTCCGTGCTGCATGATATGATTGTTAGCCAGCGAGAGAACCCCGAACCCCGCCTCTTTGAGGCCTTTGGCGGCGGCGGGTTTTCCGCGTAAGACGATTTCGGAAAAGCTGTCTTCGAATTTATCGAAATTGGAAAGCGCCGCCTCAAGGTTGCCGACTACGACATCGGCCTTCTTGAGCAGGGGCGCGCACATCCCGAATGGGAATAAAGGCCCGTGCTTCTCGATCTGCGAGCCGACGCCGAAGCCGTTGCACTGGGGCAGGTCGCCGAGCATGATATCGCCAACGGCACTGATGAGTATTTCGTTCGCGACTATTTTCATATCCGCTCCGGCGATGGCCGCCTTTTCAATTCAGCCAGATGGGTGTAAACGCGAAGCAGTTTCGGCGCAATCGATTTCCAGGAGTAGCGCTCTATGGCGGTCCGCCGGGCGTTTTCGCCAAGGCGGCAGCGAAGCTGCGGGTCACGAAGAAGCTGCACGGTACTCGCCGCGAACGCCTCGGGATCGTCGGCAATCATGATGTTATGCCCGTCGGCGACCTCGATCCCCTCGCAGCCGATGGATGTGCTAACGATCGCCTTGCCCATCGCCATGGCATCGAGGATCTTCAGCCTCGTCCCCCCGCCAACCATGATCGGGACGACATAGACGGCGGCCTGATCTATCAGCGGCCTGACATCATCGACCATGCCCCAAACCTTGAAGGCGGGTTCGTCCTTGCCAAACGCGATCAGCTCGGCCGGAGGATTGCCGCCCACGAGGTTCATGCGGATACCGGGGACCTCTTTCTTGATCAGGGGCCATATTTCGTTGGCGAAGTAAATCATGGCCTGGGAGTTGGGGTACCACGACATACCCCCGGCAAAGACCAGCGTGTCGGCCTCGCCCGAAAGATCGAGCGGCTTGAAGAAATCGGGATCGGTGCCGTTTTCGACAACCTGAATCTTGAAATCGGGCGATATCCCCAGGAGAGTCTCCTTATCGAGCTCCGAGACGGTGGTGTGGTATTCGAAAATCCGCGCCGATTTTTCCTCCAGCCGTCGCAGCTTGGATGCCTGCAGGGCCAGGTAGGCCTTCGCCCAGGGACGTTTCTCGGCCCGGGCCCGCCTGAAAAGAAGCTGGGATTCGACATTGTGGTGTATGATGAGTTTCGGCAGAGAGCCAACCAGCCGCTTAAATTTAAACAGTGAAATGCAGCCGATCTCGACAGCATCGAATTCGAAGCGCGCCAGCTGTCTCTTCACCTCCCTGGCCATCTCCTTCGACCAGAAACGCCAACACGAATAAGGGGTCGGCGAAAAAAGGTTCAGCAACAGCAAGGCGTACCAGCTCAGTTTGCTTTTATCGGTGGGTATGGTGAATACCTTGACATCCCGGCAATATTGCTTCAAAACCTCGATGCTCTCGTTCAGTTTCGCGGGATCGCGCAG
>Ga0315293_10002983_pt1 | contig 16302 bp, 19 predicted proteins | sample YL17G13_20_MG_FD_203071 | JGI IMG/M metagenome (GOLD analysis project Ga0315293, IMG submission 203071) | Sediment microbial communities from Yellowstone Lake, YNP, Wyoming, USA - YL17G13_20 | ecosystem: Environmental > Aquatic > Freshwater > Lake > Sediment | place: USA: Wyoming | collected...
CTCTCACCTTGAGACAGGCCGAAACGGGTTGAGGGAAACCTATGAAACCCCGTGAGTTCGCCACTCTAAGGTCAACCGGCCAAACGCGACACGATTTTTTGCGTAGTCGCAAGCCACGGACTTTAGGCCGTGGTAGTTGACTCCCTCTTGGACAAGCCGAGAGCCAATTCCATGTCGCTGGAACTTTGGCAGCACTGCCATTGGTGCCAGCCCCACGCCCTCCATCATCTCTCTTTCTCCTTCTATCCGGGCCGGGGAAAAGAGGATGTGGCCGACGATCTGTTCTCCCTGGACGGCCACCAGTGAAAGAAGGTCGGAGCAGTTCTCTCGCAGCTTATCCACGATATTGGCCTCAACGGGCTGGCCAAAGGCTTTTTCGTTGATTTTCCATATCACTGCTATGTCATCAGGCATCTCCTTTCGAACGACGATCATGCTTCCTCCTATTCTTCTTGGACTTATCCTTCCGGAAGCATTGAAAGCTACCAGGGCACAATGTAAACCGTATCACCCTCCCTCTTGCCCTTCAAGAGCTGGCAATGCCTGAGGATGGCAAACTGGTTCTCTAACTCGGTGGGCGGCAGCTTAAACTGCTTCATGAGCTCCACCATTGTAGCTTTGCCTTTGGTCTGGATGTATTCGTAGATCTCCTTTTGAAGATCCGTCAGCCCTTCCGTTCCTTCCAGACCGTGGCTATCCCGGAAGATCCTCTTCGACCTCTCTCCCCATGGATCACAGACCTTGATCCTGTGGCCTACATCAATGTAACAGTCCTCGCAAAGGGTCTTTCCTTCCGTGGCAAAGACCTCATCCTCGGCAACCTCTTTGCCGCAGTTCTGGCATCTTATGCAGTCTGTCAATTCTCTCAACCTCTCTTGGTCATCTCCTTCTAGTCAACTGTTTTCTCCAAATCATCCAGCAGGATTGAGGCAGTATTGAACCCGGAGCCCATGCGCACCAGCCCAGCCACTGCGGCCGCCTCTAGCATCTCCTCTTTGCTGGCGCCAGCTTTCGAGGAAGTCCCTTGATGGCGCTTTGCGCAGTGATCGCATTTGACGGCCACAGCGCACGCCAGGGCGATGAGAGCTTTGTCTTTCGCTGAAAGTGCTCCCTCCTTCATGATCTCAGAGACCAGCTTCTTGAAGGCAAGGTCCACTCCTTCGCCCAGAGCCTCCGAGAACCTATCCGTCCTGAATTTCTGTTCTGCCATATCCGATCTCCTCTGTCTATGACGTTTTTCTTGGGGCGTGCATACATCAGCTACGCTAGGCATGTTTCGAATTAAGATGGGAACTGGGGCCTGTCTTTAGCTTTCCTGTCCCTCCTGGGCCTCTCTCAGGACCTGGCCGCACCTGCACCTTCCCATGAGCTTGCATATCTGCCGGTCGAAGCGCTCCCGAAGGGTCTGGTGCGCAGCCAAGACCTCTTTGGGATGGCTGTTGCACCGCAGGGATTTGGCTTCGAGCTGAAAGATCAGCTCATCGTAGTTGCTGAAGTTGTGTCTGATCACTGATGCCAGGGCGATGTGGCTGTAAGGGCCGGGCCGTCTGCCCTTGAAGAACTCCTTGGCCGCTCCTTCAACGTCCTCTGGCATGCTGATCTCGATGGGCACGCGCACAGCCCATCGCTCCAGGCTCAGCGGGCCGTCGTCCGAATCTATCTTGACCTTGGACCCGCACTTAGGGCAGCAGGCATAGACCTCTGCTCTGCCCTTGTACTCCCATAATGCACCGCATTTGCAGATAAGCCGCATCGTATGTACATAGTAGATATATTTACCATCGCTAAGAGGTGGATGAGGTATCAGATAGAAGGGCTGCCAGCTTCTCGGCCCAGCCAGTTCTGATGTAGTCCACGAAAGGCCGCCGGTCCTTCCATAGCCGCTCAAGATCAAATAGCTGGAAGACCTCCTGCACATTTCCTGCCTTGGGCCCGTGCATGCCTGGCTTATGCACGGTCAGGCCAAGAGCATTCGCTACCAGCGCCATCTCTGGCCGATACCCTTTTGCAGCAGATGAGATAATAGAGACTGAAAAATGCCTCCAGTCTATGTCCAGGAGATGAAGGAAACTGATGCTGGCATCCATGCCGCTCTGTCCCTCTCTTTCCGGGATATTTTGCAGGACCTGAAGCTGACGGGAAAAGAAAAGGTCCTCATCAAGCCCAACCTGGTAAACAGCTCCCCCGCCAGATCAGGTGTAACCACGGACCTGAGGATTGTCTCATCATTAATAAAGCTCCTGCAGGAGGAGGGCCTTGAGGAGATCTGGGTGGGAGAGTCCTCCCTTGAGAACACCGCAGAGATCCTGCAGTCCCTGGGGGCAGCCGAGCTGGAGAAGCTGGGGGCCAGGGTGATTAACTTCAACCAGGAGCCAGATGGCTGGATCACTGTCGCGTCCCCGCTGCATCTGGCCTTGCAGAGATTTCGCGTGGCTCGGGCCATCCTGGACTGTGACCTCATCATCAGCGCCGCCAAGATGAAGACCCACTGCGATACCGGAGTCACCCTGAGTGTAAAGAACCTGCTTGGCGCCATCTCCCCTCCGGACCGGCAGGCAGCCCACCGCACCGATATCCACAAGGCCATAGTGGACGTCTATTCCTATTTTCACAAAAGCAAGCGGGTAGTCTCCGTGGTGGACGCTCTTTATGCCCTGGACGGTAGGCGCGGCCCCATAACTGGCACTCCCGTAAAGATGGACCTGATGGTGTCCGGATCGGATCCCCTGGCGGTGGATGCTGCCTGCGTGGCGATCATGGGCGGTGAAGCAAGAGCCATTCCTCATCTGGCCCTGGCCCAGCAGCATGGTCTGGGAAGGCTGAATTTTGCAGTGGAGGGCAAGAGATTGGAGGACGTCCAGCGTAATTTCCAGATGCCACCCCTATTGCCCACCTGCCGATCCCGCCTCGTCTCTTATGCCCTGAGCCACGTTTTCAAAAAACGATCTTACCTTCGATTTGCGGATAAGTGTAACGGCTGCGGAGCCTGCGCTTTGAACTGTCCGATTGGAGCTGTATCGTTAAGGAATGGAAGGGCATTGATAGCGGATGAGATGTGCATCGGCTGCCTGGTATGTCTGGAGAGCTGCAGGCAGGGAGCTTTGGATTACAGGATGCATAACGACCACGTCTTCCCAGCCGCTAGGGCTTTGTACCGGATCTTCGACAGGATTTAAGCAAGAGAGAACTCGATAGATTAGCTGCAAGCTATTTTTTTATCGGAAACTTTTAAGTATTCTTTTTCTATCCTAACATCTCAATGGATCTTTCTGCCGTCAAGAGCATAACGGATCCCCAGAGTCTGGCCCAAGGAGTTCAATCCAGCCTGGATTCTATAGCAGGGAAACACATCGATCTGACGTCCATGCAGCTTCTGGCAGATGCCATCATCGGCATAGATATAGTATTCATAGCAGTGAACATAATAGTAATATTAATAATTATATTTCTTACCGGCGTTGCGGTCCGGATTGTAGATGGCATGCTTCAAAACTACATCCCCAGGGTGGTGGGCAAGGTCGATGTGAAGATGGATGAGACGGTGCAGCTCATGATTCGCAGGCTGGTCTCGGCAACCATTTACATCATCGGCCTGATGCTGGTCATCTTTCAGATACCCCAGCTTCACAGCCTGGCCACGGCCTTGCTGGCAGGCGCAGGCATCGCCGGCCTGGCCATCGGCTTTGCTGCCAAAGACTCTCTCTCCAACTTCACCTCGGGTGTCTTCATCGTCGTCTTCCAGCCTTTTCGGGTCGGCGACTATGTGGATTTCAAGGGCGACTACGGCCGAGTGGAGGACTTAACGCTGCGCCATACCGTGATCCGCACCTGGGACAACCGCAGGATCATCGTGCCCAACAGCGTCATGAACATAGAGCCCATTATTAACTGGTCCATCAAGGAGCCGGAGATAGTCTGGACGGTGGATTTTGACATCAGACAGGTGTCGGATATAGATCGCGCTCGGGACATAATAATCAGAGAGGCGAGGAGCCATCCCAATGTGCTGAAAGACCAAGAGATCAAGGTCCAGCTGACGGGCTCCAGGCACTCGGAGCAAGACCTCAAGCTCTATTTTCACGTGAGAGGCAGAGACGTGGCTTCAGGCACGGGCTGCGATATCAGAGAGTCGGTCAGAAAAGATTTCGAGAAAGAGGGCATCGCTGCGGCCTCCGAGAGCTAAAGGAGCTTATGAACCCTTCCAGGACCTTTGCGGCCTCATCTCAAGCCATCGCTAACCTTTTCCCGATTATTCTTTGCAGCGGCTCGATCTGGCCTCTCTTTGCGCTTATCGGTGCCACTTTGTCCGGCCACTGGCTCCAGGGCGGGAGCATTCCCAGCCGCTCAGAGATCAGGTCCAGCGCCCGGTCTCTGTCCAGCTTGGCAATGCGGTCCATCTTGTTCGCTGCCATGACCACATCCAGACCCAGATCGTTAAGGAACTCCCAGAGCTCGATCTCGAAGGGCACCTCGCCCCGGCCCTCCCAGCGGTCAGCTATGTCCAAAAAGGAGGCTGCATCGATCACCTGCACTGCCAGGAGAATATCTTTGGCATGCAGCTCAAAGTATTCTACGATTGCGTCCTTGGTCTTCTCCTGATCAGCTTTGGACGCCTTAAGCATAAATCCATAGCCGGGCATGTCAACGTAAAAGACTTCACCCACCTTGACCTTGAAAGGATACCGGGTGATTCCGGGACGCTTGCCGATCTTGACCTTTTTTCCAGTCAGCTCCCGGAAGAGTGTGGACTTCCCCACATTGGACCTGCCGATCAGGACGATCTCCTTGGACATAAAAACCAAGATGAAGGGCAAGCTTGAAAAGGATGTCCATACGAAATCGGAAGGCCATCTCCCGTGGAGTCAAGAAATTAACAGAAGTGATGGGAAATGATAGTAATAAATGTGTATAGCGGCAACGGGAGACAACAGCATGATCAAACCCGGGAATGACCCTAAAGAGATTGCCGTCACTCTTCTCAAGGCCACGGCCCTGCCGGATGGGCAGGTTTTCACGGAGCTGGCAGAGCCGAAGTACACCGCAGTCGATTACTACCGCATGGCCTGTCACCTGCTCTTCGAATGTCAACGCTGCGGCACCTGCTGCACCACTGGCGACCCCATTCGGCTCCGGCTGGAGGATGCGGCCCGGCTGGCCAAGCACCTCAAAATCCCCCTCAATAAGGCCATTAAGAAGTACACCATTCCCGACCCGGGTAAGCCGGGAGTTCTGGACTTCAAGCACATTCGTCCCTGCAAGTTTTATGATTCCGAGGCAAAGGGTTGCAAGATCTACGCTGCGCGGCCCTGGTCTTGCCGCATCTTTCCATTCCTGGGAATTTACGGATCAGAGGATAGGGTCAAGGTGAACGAATCCTGCCCCGGATCGATGCAGACGATGAAGGCCTTGACGGCGGCGCTGGAGGGGGCACGCAAAGATCCAGCATTTTCATCTCTTAGTCCTGAGAAGGTAAAGCTAAACAAGGAGCTTCTTAGGAACGTACTAGAAACGATTTGAGAGTTCGTGGAATAACTCTCGATGTTAAAGCCGAGATGCGCGAGGAACCTGATTGGTTCAATGCTATAGACGACGAATCACTTGATTAGGAAATTAGAGCCGTTACCAATGCTGCCAACATCTTGAGTACAGAGTCGGACACCCTCTGCCACAATAAAGGTTGACCACGATAGATGCCTCAATCCCTGTTTCATTGGACTTGTTATTGAAAATGGCGCTCATCTTTCGTCTTTTTTTCTCTAGTTCTCTTGATAATCTTCGTCGTACAAACTCTTAGCAGTAGTTTTAAATACAATATCATAAATAATATTTATACCTCAGCCTTAAAAACCTCCACCAGCGAATCCTTCGCCTTCTTCATCACTTCCATGGGGCAGGTCTTGTAGGCTCTTTGCAGGTGCTCGACTGCCCTTGCATCGCCGATCTCCCCCAGGCTCCAGGCCGCCCAGGCCCGGATCTCCTCCTCATCCTGGCCGAACATGACCGCCACCAGAGCATCCATGGCTTTGCCGTGTCCGATCTCGCCCAGCGCAGTAACCGCAGTGCAGCGAACCTGCGAATCTTCGTCCTGCAAAGCCTGCAGGGCCAGATCGCAGGCCCTCTCTCCTTTGATCTTTCCCAGGGACTTCAGGGCCTCGGTGCGCACCACCGGCTCAAAATCCTGCAGGGCACGCGCTAAGGAATCCAGAGCTTCATCACAGGCAAACTCCGCCATATAGGCAGCCGACCTGCGTCTCACCTCAACATCCTCATCTTGCAGCAGGCAGGCCACCTCGTTCAGGGATTCCCGATGCTCGATCTTGGCAAGACCGGTCACAGCCAGGCCGCGGATCTCGGGCTCCGCATAGCTGAGGCCCTCCTGCAGGGCTTTTGCTGCCTTGAGATTTCGCAGCGCCACCGCTGCTCGAAGCCGCACATCTTTGGAGCTGTCGCGCTTCATGGCCAGGACCAGCGCAGGTGCACCCACCGGGCTTGCCACCGCCTCCAACGCCGCTGCGCACCACTCGCGAACCACATGGTCCGGATCGCTGAGGAGAGCCCTGCTCAGGGGCTCAACCGCTCGCGGACTGCCGATCTTCCCCAGGACCCAGGCGGATTTGTATCTGAGGTCCGAGAACTCGCCCTTCTCCAGGGCTTCGGCAACAATATCCACTGCAGGCTCGCCTATCTTCACCAATGCCCATGCTGCTTTCTGGCGCTCGAAGTAGTCGTCGCTCTGGCCGAGCTTTTTGATCAGTTCAAGGGCCTTATCCATGCTCGTTCATCAGGCCCGCCGTATCTTAAGCTTTGCTGAAAGAATGGATAGGATTAAATCTTGATGCATGTCAGTTATCAAATATAACGTACACAAAGGGACGAAAAGGGCAAGAAGAAAGAACAATCGGGAAAAATGTAAACAATATAGCCCTGCAAATGAACCTTTTCGGAAAAGATCAAATGGGATACCTCTTCGGACCTGTGCTCTCTCGACGGCTTGGCCTCTCCATGGGCGTGGATCTGCTGAAGTACAAGACCTGCAACATGGACTGCGTCTATTGCGAGCTGGGCAAGACGGCCTGTCTCACCTCCAGCCGGGGCCGCTTTGTGCCGCCGGAAAAGGTCTTAAGGGAAATCTCGGCCAGAAAGAACGAATCCTTCGACCACATCACCTTCGCCGGATCGGGAGAGCCGACGCTCTGCAGGGATCTGGGCGAGATCGTGCGCAAAGCAAAGGAGATGATCGATGCTCCCGTGGCCGTGATCACCAACAGCACTCTTCTCGTCAGCCCTGGGGTCAGAAGAGAGGTCGCGGCAGCAGATGTGGTTTTGCCCTCTCTGGATGCCGCCACAGAAGGGGCCTTCCGGGCCATCAACAGACCTGCATCCGGCCTGAGAATCGAGAAGATCGTCCAGGGGCTGAAGGATTTCAGGAAGGAGTTTTGCGGCGAGATCTGGCTGGAGATCATGCTGGTGAAGGGAGTGAATGACCGGGAGGCAGAATTGATCGCCCGCGCAGCCGAATCCACCCATCCGGACAGGATCCAGCTCAACACCGTGGTCAGGTCGCCTGCAGAGCCTGTCTCTCCCCTGAGCGAGGAGGAGATGCAAAAGATGCTGGAGATCTTCCCTGGCGCAGAGCTCATACCTGACTGGGACTGGAGCGTTCCGGCAAAGACCAGAGAGAGACTGATGGATCATCTCTCTCGCCGGCCCAGCACCCTGGAGGAGATCTGCGCCATCCTGGAGCTGGCCGGCAGCGATGCCATAAAGTACTGCAAGATCCTGGAGCGCGACGGTCTGATCTCAAGACGGCTGCATGGCGGCAAGCTTTTCTTTCACTCTGGATGCGGACATCAGGCGGAGATTTTTATATCTTAGGCACCAGTAGGCTTCTTGATGCATCGCATACTGGTCACCAACGACGATGGCGTTTACGCCTCCGGCCTGCAGGCGGCCGCGAAAAGCGTAGAGGGCCTGGGCGAGGTAGTAGTAGCTGCGCCATCCGGGCAGAAGAGCGGCGTGGGAAGGTCGATATCAGTCTTTGAGCCGCTGAGGTTTGCCGAGGTGAACCTGAACGGCTTCAAAGCTTATGCCGTCACTGGAACGCCCACGGACTCGGTCATCATCGGCATCTTTGCCATCTTGAAACAGATGCCGGATCTCGTCGTCTCGGGGATCAATGTGGGCGAGAACATCAGCAGCGATACGGTCACCACCAGCGGAACCATCGGAGCGGCCCTGGAGGCGGCAAGCTACGGCATTCCCGCCATCGCGGCATCCATCCAGGCCATAGACCAGGGGGACAAGTTCGACATGCACCATGGCGAGAAGCACAGCTTCGAGGTGGCCACTAAGATTTTGCGCCGCGTCGCAACACGGGTTCTGGAGCGTGGCCTGCCGGAGGGCGTGGATGTGCTGAATCTGAACGTGCCCGTCGCGGCCAGGGAGGATACGGAGATTGTGGTCACCAGGCTGGCGCGCAAGATCTTCAAGACCTCGGTGCAGGAGAGGTTCGATCCCAGAGGAAGGCCCTACTACTGGATCGACGGCGAGCTGATCTTCTTCGACAAGGAGGGCACGGATGTCCAGACGGTCTACCAGGAGAGGAAGATCTCCATAACTCCGCTCAGCCTGGACTCGACCTCACGGATAGACCTAAAGGAGATCAAAGAATTGTTTTAATCTCTTCACAAAGATGGTTAATCTCAAATACGAACATGCTCTTTTTAGATTATGTCAAAAGATGCTGATATTAAGGCGGAGATAAGGGCTGCGCTCGCCTCATACCAGACCGGCTACTCAAGAAAGAACATCAAAATGCTGCTGGATGCGACCGATCCCGGCTTCTTCGGCTTCGGCTCCGGCCCTGATGAGAAGGTCTACGGTGCCGAGGCTCTCAAGTTGCAACTGGAAAGGGACTTCGCTCAGAGCGGCGAGCTTTCCATGGATTTCGGCCCCATGACCATAGCCGGAGATGGAAACGTGGCCTGGTGCGCCGGGGACTGCATCATCTCTGCCGAGGTAGGAGGCCAGCGTATCAGCCTGGACGGCAGGATGACGGCGGTGCTCCGCAGAGCCGGCGATAAATGGCTATTCGCTCACACCCACTTCTCCCTGCCGGACCGAGGCCAGCAGGCGGGCCAGTCGTTCCCCAAGAAGTAGATCAAAGACAAAGATTAAATTACCCTCCGTGCTCTAAACTGCGAGGATTGGCATGGATAGGAACGAGAAGGTAAACGAGCTTGCCCGCAGGCGCGGCTTCCTCTGGCCTGCCTTTGAGCTCTACGGCGGAGCTGCGGGATTTTACGATTACGGCCCTCTTGGGGCTCCTCTAAAGCGGCGCATCGAGGATATCTGGCGGCAGTTCTTCGTCATCTCGGAGGGCTTTGCGGAGATCGAGGCGCCCACCATCGGCGTAGAAGGCATCTTCCAGGCATCAGGCCACCTGAGCGGCTTCTCCGATCCCCTCACCGGCTGCAAGGAGTGCAAGGAGATCTACCGCGCCGACCACCTCATCAAGCACATCGTGGAGGTGCCGGATGCCCTCAGCAATGAAGAGATCTACAAATGCATCCAAGAGAATGAGATCGGCTGCCCGGAGTGCGGCGGAGAGCTGTCTGAGGTCTATGAGTTCAATCTCATGTTCAAAACCATGATTGGTCCCGGCAACAAGATGGCCGGCTACTTGAGACCGGAGACAGCACAGGGCATGTTCATCAACTTCCCAAGGCTTCTGCGCCACTTCCGCGACTCGCTCCCATTCGCGGCGGTGCAGATCGGCAAGTCCTTCCGAAACGAGATCTCGCCCCGCCAGGGCGTGATCCGGCTTCGGGAATTCACTCAGGCCGAGGCAGAGATCTTCATCGATCCGCGGGACAAGACCCATCCCCGCTTTGACGAGGTCAAGGACATCAAGATGAAGTTCTACTCCCAGGCAGCACAGGAGAGAGGCGAGCCCGAGGAGATGACCTTCGGCGAGGCCGCAGGAAGGGGCGTCATCGCCCACCAGACCCTGGCCTACTACATTGCCAGAACCTATCAGTTTCTTCTGGCCGTGGGCGTCGCTCCCGATAAGATGCGCTTCCGCCAGCATAAATCGGACGAGATGGCCCACTATGCGGCAGACTGCTGGGATGCCGAGGTGTTCCTGGATCGCCTGGGCTGGATAGAGATCGTGGGCGTGGCGGACAGGACGGACTACGACCTCAAGGCGCACTCCGCCCAGAGCAAGGTGAACCTGAGCGTCTTTGTGAACTTTGATAAGCCAATAAAGAGGCAGAAGCTGGTGGTCAAGCCGGACTTCAAGGCCCTGGGACCGAGGTTCAAGGGCAAGGCCAAGGCCGTGGGCGAGGCGCTGAAAGCCCTCGGCCCGGAGGAGCTGAAGGGCGATAAGATAAGGGTAATGGTGGACGGCGAGACCATCGAGATCGAATCCTCTCTTGTCTCTTGCGAGAGTGTGGAGGAGGAGGTCCGTGGCGAAGAGATCATACCCCATGTCATCGAGCCCTCTTTTGGCATTGACAGGATACTCTACACGGTGCTGGACCACTCCTACTACGAGGATGCTGTCGATGGCGAGACAAGAGCTGTTCTGCGCTTCCATCCTGCCGTGGCCCCCATCGAGGTGGCGGTCCTGCCCCTGATGGACCGCGAAGAGCTGGTCTTTCCCGCCAAGAAGATCCAAGAGGAGCTGCGAGGCCTTGGGCTGCGCGTGGACTACGACACCTCAGGGTCCATAGGCCGCAGATACCGCCGCAACGACGAGATAGGCACGCCCTATGAGGTCACGGTGGACTATGAGACCCTGGAGCAGGGAACGGTCACCATCCGGGACCGGGACTCCATGCTTCAAATCCGAGTGCCTCTGGGGCAGGTGGCAGACAAGCTCCAGGCCCTGCTCTGCAAAGGCCTGAAGTTCGAGGAGGCAGGCACGCTGGTCGGGCCTGCAAAAGAAGAGTGATGCCCTCATTTCATTCCGGGGTGAGATAGCCCTTGTGGAACCTTGCCCCTCAGTGGCGCACCAAACTGGTCAAAGAGATCAGGAGAAAGTCCATCCATCTTACCGGCCTGTCCGTGCCCCTGGGCATCCTGGTCCTTGGCCGGGTTTACACGGGCATGATGATTGCTCTGGCCCTGGCCATAGCGCTGCTGCTGGAGCGAGGAAGGCTCAAAGGCAAGATACGTCTGCCCGAAGTGCGGGACCATGAAGAAGAGAAGGTTGCGGGGTATATCTATTACATTGCGGGCAGCCTTCTCACAGTCATTCTCTTTGCGCCCATGATTGCCGTGGCGGCCATGCTCATGCTCTCCCTGGGGGATGCCGTGAGCGGTCTTGTCGGATCCGTTCTGAAAAATTCTAACGTGAGAGCCTGCAACGAGTGCTGGCGCGTAAAGCCCTTTCCCATCGTCGCCGGCATGTTCTTGGCCTGCCTGGCCATCGGCTACCTCTCCTCCGGCCTGACCAGGCTGCCCTTCCCGGTCTATCTCGCCGGAGCGGCTGGAGCTACGGTAGCGGATTCGGTAGCCCTAGTCTTTGGCAGTCGGAACCTGGACGACAACCTCACCATACCTTTATTCGCGGGGGCTCTGATGAGCGCGACCATAATGCTGAGCTGAGAAAGGTTTTTTAAAGTATGCCATTGTACTCACCTTCAGCTTTTGGCACAAGCGGCAATAGCTGCTTGGTCGGAGAATAGGAGGAATGGTAATGGATATTATTCTGCTCGGTCCACCGGGATCCGGTAAGGGTACACAGGCCAAGATGATCGCTGACAAGTACAGGGTATTGCACGTCTCTACGGGAGACATCCTCAGGGAGAACGTTCGCAACGGCACGCCCCTGGGAAAGGAGGCCAAGAAGTTCATGGATGCCGGAAAGCTCGTTCCCGATACTCTTCTCATAGACATCATCAAGGACAGGCTGGCCAAGCCTGATGTCAAGGCCGGCTGGATGCTGGACGGCTACCCCAGAACCATCCCTCAGGCAGAGGCTCTGGACAAGATCCTTCCTGCTCTAGGCCAGAAGATCGATGTGGTCTTGAACATTGATGTTCCCGACCAGGAGCTCATCAAGCGCGTCACAGGAAGAAGGATGTGCAAGTGCGGAACTACCTATCACGTCCAGTTCAATAAGCCCAAGGTCGAAGGAAAGTGCGATGCTTGCGGCGCCGATCTCTACCAGAGGGCAGACGACACAGAGGCCACGGTCAAGCAGAGGCTGCAGGCCTATCACGCTCAGACCCAACCCCTGATCGATTACTACACCAAGAGGGGCATCGTCGCCACCGTCCTCGGTGTGGGCGATATCAAGGCCATCTTCGGCGAGGTCGTCAAGGCTCTGGACAAGATCTGAAGTCCAGAAAAAATTTTATTTTCGTGCGTTTATTTTTAGGCGTAATACCCCGTAGCGCCCATAGAGCAAAAACCTCTACATCACGTTTCTGTGACGCAAGTTTTGGCCATGAAGTGGGAAGCTGTGCCCTTCAGGGCGCGGTAGTTCACACCAAGGTTGAAAGCAAATCTAGAGACAAAAGGAGCGATAGCATGATTCTCGTTTACTCTCTGGGAGGTTCCATCCTGGCCGGGAGGGACACGAAGAGCCTGAGCGAATATGCAAAAGCGCTGAAAGAGCTGGCAGCGGAGCACAAAATATTCGTAGTAGTCGGCGGCGGAAAGATCGCCCGCGAGTACATTGAGAAGGCGCGCGCTCTGGGGGCCAGCGAGCTCTTCTGCGACCAGATTGGCATCGGCGCCACCAAGCTCAACGCCCTGCTGCTGGTCGCCGCCCTGGGCGATGCCGCGCTCCAGGAGATTCCTGGGTCCTACAACCAGGCTGCCGAATCTTTGCACAGGATTGTAGTCATGGGCGGCCTCTCCCCCGGCCAGACCACGGACGCCGTCTCGGCCATGCTTGCCGAGCGGGTGCATGCCGACCGACTTGTAATCGCCACCTCTGTGGACGGCGTCTACACCGCCGATCCAGAGAAAGATCCTTCTGCGCAAAAGCTGGAGCGCATGACGCCCCGCGCCCTGGTGCGCCTGGCCATCGAGACCGAGATGAAGGCCGGATCGCGCTCGCCTGTCGATCCCCTGGCTGCCAAGATAATCGAACGAAGCTCTATTCCCACGGCCATCGTCCTGGGAAGCGAAATAGAAAATTTGAGAAAAGGTGCCCTGGGAGGGCACACAGGAACGGAGATCAGGCCGGAGTGAGCGACTTGATGAGGTCGCTGGCATTGATGATGCCCCAGAGAACTCCTTCCTCGGAGACAACCAGCTGGCTGACGCCCGTCCTGCCCAGGATCTTTATGGCCTCGTAGATTGGCTCCTCAGAGTCGATAGTGAGGAAGCCGCGGGTCATTATCGCCTTGACCTCCTGGGTCGCCCCGCCATCCGCCACGGCCCGGGCGATATCTGTCAGGTTGATCAATCCAGGAGAGCTGTCGTCCACCAGGGCCTCCTGGACGCCGTTGTGCACCAGAATGCGCGAAGCCTCCTGCAGCGATATGCCTGGTAAGATGCGCACAGCGCGGCGCGCTATCTTCTTGATGGGCACCTTGGGGACGGAGATCATCTCCCTGATCTGCAGAATGAGCCGGCTCATGGTGTCGTCCCTGCCCACTACCTTGCCCCGCACATAGAGCTTGTTCACAGGCGTGGGTCCAACCTCGATCTCATCTCCAATATTGAAGTCCCTGATGTTGCCTATAACCCGGACCACGCCATCGCACTGATGAGAATGCATGACCTTGTTGAAGATGATCTCGCTGACCGTGGCGCCCTCCACCAGAACGCCATTTCTTGTTACAGGAACGGTTACTACGTCTCCCGATGCTTCGATGTTGAGCGCCTCATAAGCTGCGCCCGTGGCCCTGTAGCCCCCTTTTGGCCCAGGAACGCCTTCCACCAAATTCAGGGCCTTAAGGGACTGCATCTGGTTCCTGATGGTCCCTGGATTGCGGTCAATCAGCTCAGCAATCTTCTCGCCCTTTACAGCTCGTCCCTCGACACGATGGATGTTGATCAGCGCTGTTAAGATGTCTCTTTGAACTGGTGTTAACTCCATAATTCGATCGGCATTGTTCATGATTAATGTCCTATATAGATTTATTGATCCTTCACTGATAAATAAAATCTTCTTTTGATTCTGATAGAGGTTTTGACTGCATATATGATGGCATTCTAGCCCGAAATAGGAATAAAGACTCATTACTTGCGCATGGGACAGCTTTTGCTCCCCTTGTGGGGAAAGCGGTCCATTCGCTGCCATATTCTCTTCAAGGGCTCCTCAAAGATGCTGCCCCAAGACTCTGGGTAGCAGGCACACGGGTATACTTCACCGGCGGGCGTCACATGCATCCAGCTGCTGGCCGCAAAGCAGCCGAAGCGTTTGTACGCGTCTGGAACAGAAAAGATCCTGGGAGCACCGGCGCGAGAGACAAAGTCTGCCAGCAAGGCGTGATCCTGGGGTGAGAGGGCCACACCCTTGCGGTCGGACCAGCGGCCTGTGGAAACCGCCTCAAAGAACGTCAGCTCATGCGCGCCCACGCCCAAAGCCAGGTCGTGGAAATCCTGCAGATGATGCAGATTCTCGCGCCGCAAGACGGCGTAGATGTCCACCAGCAGGCCAGCTTGAAGGGTATCTTCTATGGCGTCCATGGCTTCCTGGAAGACCCCTCGCCTTCCGCGCAGGGCATCATGCTCCTCCGCCTCGGGACTGTCCAGGCTCACGTTTACGGCATAGAGGCCCGCCCTTTTCAGCCGTCGCGCAAGCTCTGGCGTGAAGCCTGCGCCAGAGGTGAACAGAGTGGAGATGGCCCGCCCGTCCACGCTCTCCACCAGATCGGGCAACTCGCGATAGAGCGCAGGCTCTCCCCCGTCGAAGATCACCAGAGTGGTTCCCAGATCAAGGATCTGGCCGATGAGGTCCTTGACCGTCTCCAAAGACAATTGCAGCTTCTTTCCCGAATCCGGCAGGGCGCAATGGGCGCACCGGTTAGGGCATTCCTCGGTTATGGAAATAGTCACCTGATCTGGGGTGCGCCTGCCAAGCAGTGCCTTGATGCGGCTGTCGGCCAATCGATCGAAGGCCGGACTTGGCACAGGCGGGAGCCAGGTGGATAGGTGCAGCTTTTCATCGGCCAGGGCCGGGATTTGACCGTCAAACATCTCCAGAGAGGATTTTATCATCGGCAGGTGGGCCAGCGGGCCGCCAAGATCGACCTTCACCCGGCCCCCCTGCAGAGAGGCTTTGGCCCTCAGCAGCTGATTATGGTAGAGAGAGTAGGACCTGCCTTCTGATGTCATTAATAAACGTCCTCGGGCTCAAAGACCTTCTCTCCCACGACTTTTCCGTCGATGGTGCGATAGAAGCAGGATCTATAGCCCGTATGGCACGCCCCGCCCTCCTGCTCAATCAGCAGCAGTACAGCATCCTGATCGCAATCGATTCGTATTTCTTTCACCAGCTGAAAGTGGCCCGACGACTCGCCCTTCAGCCACAGCTTCTTCCTGGAGCGGGACCAGTAGTGGGCCTTGCCCGTCTCGCGCGTTTTCGCCAGCGCCTCGTCGTTCATGTAGGCCAGCATCAGCACCTCGCCCGTCCTCCAGTCCTGGGCGATGGCCGGGATCAGCTTATCACTCATCGATAATGATAGTAGGATATATCCTATAAAGGTCTAGCTGAAAGCAGATGAGGTGTGTGATCTGCAAGGGCAGGGGTCTCTGCGGTCGGCCGGTCTGCCCCATCCTGCGCCGTCTGGAGGAGATCGCGGCTTTGCCCAAAGTTGGGGAGCGCATGGAAGGCCTCTCGCCGCCCGAGGTGTTCGTGGGCAGGCACGGCTATCCACTGGTGAGAGCGGGTCCGATGATTTCAGCGGGCTCACCCCAGGAAAAGCCCTCCTTGGGAATGGATATCGGCGAGATCATCGCCGCGCGCTCCGCGCTGGTCCGCTCCGAGATAAAGATCACGGTAAAAGAGGCGGATGCTCCGGGAAGGCTGCTGGAGGTCTGTCAGCAGATCGCCATGTCCTCAGCTCCAGTGGGCACGGAAGTCTCGTTTCAGAAGCCGCCCCAGGGCCGGATGCAGTTCGACGGCGTGCTCTCGCCCTCCGGTCCCTCCGGGGAGCTGAAGGGATTGGAGATCACCACCAATCCTCTCATCCCCAGAAAGGTGGACCGGATCGTGGAGGATCGGGGTGCGGGCGCGGCTGCGGCCGTAGCCGAGCTTTACTCCTCCGGGATAGGCACAGACCACATCTCCCGCATGCTGTCTTTGGGCCTTTTGGGCAAGAGGCGAAAGCTGGT
>Ga0315293_10002984_pt1 | contig 16297 bp, 22 predicted proteins | sample YL17G13_20_MG_FD_203071 | JGI IMG/M metagenome (GOLD analysis project Ga0315293, IMG submission 203071) | Sediment microbial communities from Yellowstone Lake, YNP, Wyoming, USA - YL17G13_20 | ecosystem: Environmental > Aquatic > Freshwater > Lake > Sediment | place: USA: Wyoming | collected...
TGCCGATTCCCGGGCTTTTAGGTATAACATAATACTGAGATCGATCCTGCGCGCCCGTAGCTCAGCTGGATAGAGCGATGGACTTCGAATCCAAAGGTCGGGTGTTCGAATCACCCCGGGCGCGCTCTCATTTTCCCCCATATAAAAGCCTCAATCAGGTAAATCGGGCTTAATCATTTTCAACCCTTTTGGACGACCTTATACCATCAAAGACGAAAGAAAGACGAAAGCCTGGCGGGCCATCGATCGCGGAGGCGTCCATTATTTCCTATCCGCCTACCAGGTCCTGGAGTTCGAGCCAATCTACGAAGAGGAGGCAAAGGGGCGAGAGAAGATGGGTAGCATTTTGCCGAGACAAGAGAAAAAAGGATTGCCTTTGATAATAAAGGGTATTGACATGTGTGATCCTGTATAGTACCTTTATGGGGATGATTACGTACGACATGAGCCAAACTTACGAGTCGAGGCACGTTAAAGAGTTCCTCGGGCTCGATAAGAATCAGCTCTTCCATTGGACGCAGACCAAGAAACTCATGCGCCCGATCTATTTAGGAGAGGGGAGGGGCGGAAGGTCGAAATTTTCTTTGGATGATCTATTGACGTTAGCGTTAATAATGGAGATCAACAGCTTTGGGGTTGAACTGAATACCATAAAAAAGATAATGATGAGCTTTGAAAGAGTGGAGTTTCCGAGCATTGGTTATAAGGATGATGGACACGGTAACCGTGACGAGGTGAAAAGCAATAAATTTGCGCTGGGAGCATCAATCTGGGATTATTACAGAACGGATAGAGAATTTTTTAGCCGTTTTGGATATTCACTAGAAATCTCAAGCGGCTTGCGAAAACCGTATTATAAAAGAATGCTGGAAAGAGAGGGAAAGATTTCAGGAGCCATCGCAAAGAAATTAAGGCACAGTTGGTTTTTAGTGCGGGCGCTGGACGGTAAAAGCCAATTGGAATTATTAAAGAAAGCAATTGACCCTTCAGAAAGAAGCATTAATTGGAGCTGGCGAAGTGATGACGTAGTAATAGTAATCAATCTATTGAGGATCATTAAGTCGATCGAGCTTAAGACCAAGAGAACGGTCTGATTTTTTTTATTTATGATGGCTTATGTCGTAAGCCGTAAGCCGATAGGAGGAACGAATGACAACGAATTCAGATGGCCTAATGACAGTCCGGGAGGCGGCCGAGGTCTTGAAAATCCATCCGGGTAGCCTCTATCGCCTCTGCGCGAAAAGGGGAGTCCTCTTCTACCGCATCCCCGGCGTCGGGTTGCGTTTCCGACCGTCCGACCTGGAGCGGTTCATAGACCGTGCCAAGCGGACCAAGAAGGACCTCGGGGCGATCGTCGGCAACCAGAACTAGGCGGGCGACTTGTCCGATAGCGTCATCGAAAAAGCCGTGCTCGGCCATTTGCTCGAGCGCCAGGCAGAGCATTCAGCCGGGCACATAGGAGGGCGGCGGTGATCCCGGAACTCGTCAACTGCATCCTCAGCGCGCTGGTCCTAAAGCCCTCGCTTCTGAACGGCAGCGGCCTCATCCAAGACGATTTCCCACCGGGCCGGAGCCGTGAAACCTTCGTATGCATCTCCTCCATGTGGGAAGAGTCGCAACCCAACGAAATCGACCCCGTCCTTTTGGGATCCAAACTCGGCGGGGATAGTCCTCATACCTTCGTCGCTTCGCTCACCGACGGCGCCCTGAAGCTGGAATCCGAATTTTTCAATGGCCGGGTTGCCGAGCTCAGGAAGGAGGCCATTACCCGACGGGTCCTGGGCGAAATCGAGCGTCAGGCCAAGGCCGGCGTGATCTGCCTCGCTGAGGTTCGCCGAGACCTCGAAGAATACGACCGGCTCGCGGCGGGGGCCAATACGGAGTCGGTTGCCCGATTCACCGTGCCCGGCCTTCTTCCCGGTGTGATCGGGGTGATCGAGAATGGCCGCCGAGGCGAATATATGGGATTTGTATTGAGGGACTTCCCGCGGCTTACCAGGGCGCTCAACGGACTGAGGGAGATTACCGTCCTGGCCGCTGAGGCGAAGGCAGGCAAGACGACCCTGGCCCTTCAGGTCGCCTCAAACGTCGTGGACACGGGGGCGGCAGTCATCTATTACGATTTCGAGAACGGCCCCTTTTCGCTTCTCATCCGGGAATTCTGCCGGAAGTATCGCGTGGCCTATTGGGAAGAGCTCTTCAACAAGGACCAGCCGTGGGAGCCGATCCTCGAAAAGCTTAACACATTTTACGCGGACCGGAAGAACATGGCCATCGTTACCGACCGGAAGATCACGATCGAGATGATCCGTTCGCAGATCCGCGAGCTGCGGGCCATCTCCGGCCAGGACAAGGCGCTGATCGTCATCGACAGCCTGCAGAAGCTCCCGATGAGACTCGAGGAACGGCGGGCGGGGGTGGACTTCTGGCTTCGTGGTTTCGAGGAGCTCAACTCCCAAGACCCGAACCTTGCGATCTTCCTTGTCTCCGAGCTAAGCCGGGGCGGCTTGCCGAAAGAAAGCGGCGACATTGAATATACAGGCCACTTTCTCTTGAAGCTCACGATGGGTAACTCCGATACCGACCACGGCGAGCCGTCAAGGCATCTTTCCCTTGAGTACGCCCGGGACGTGCAGGCAGGGCAGAAGGTCGGAACCTATGAATGCAATTTCAGTTACTGGGAGTTCACGGAGACCTTGTTCTAATGATCAGTTACAGGGAATTCTGTAAGGCCCTTGCCGAGAACGGCGAAACCGACGAAGCCGCCCTGTCAAAACTCTACAATCAAATTGCCGAAACTCGCCGGACCCACGACAAACAGGGACAACGGGTCTTGAGCATCGTCGTCGCCAACGGAAAGGCGCTCAAGATCGAACCCGAAACTGCGGAGGGCATCGTCAAATACGGGAAGCCCTTCCTGGATTCGCTTTTTGTCTCCAGCTCCGACCTCGCCAAACAGAAAAAGGCGTTTGACCTGGATGATCCCAAGGAAGTCGAGATCTTCATCAAGGGCGGAATGGAAGGGATCGATCTTGACATCTACCAGGAACGCGTCCTGGAAAGTGTCCTCTCCAAGTTCACGGATGACGGATTACCTGAATGGGTCTTCCTGAAGGAGAAAGACCTATACACCCGCGCTGGCGCTGAAAGGTTACAAACAAAACGCGGCAAAATGGAATTCCCCGGCCACGAAACCCTGAAGCTGCGGCGGGGCCTCGTCGGCCTCTCCCGGACAAACTATCCGATCGTCCTCAAGACGTTTGACAAATACGATCACAAGAAAAAGCAAAACTTCTATAACCTCGAGTGCGCCTTTCGCCCGCTCATGGATGTTCGCTGGGTTTATCGAGCAGTCGAGGGGAACGAGCTCAGGGAGTTTCAACACGCCGTCACCTTTACCGGCGATGAACTTCGCTATCGCTTTGCCTATTGGAAGATCAAGCTCAACCCCGTGATCCTCGCCGGGATTTATAACAACTTCCGGCTTCTCCCCGGGAGCATCTATAAGCAGATCCGGGAGCACAAACCCGGCCGCGTCCTCCGGGCCGAGATATTGTTCATCAAGTGGCTCCATAAGCACGGCAAAGGAAAGACCGAGATCCGGATCAACTGGCTGAACCTCGCCGATGACCTCAAGCTCGGCCCAACCCTGAGGCGCCGGCACTTCCGGCAAGCCCGCGCAACCGTCACTCGCCTCTATGAGCTCGCCAAGGACCTCGGCTACATCGAAAGGTTCCAGGTCGCCCGGCCGTCTGAAAGAACCAAGGACGGGACAGTCGACATGCTCTTCCTGAACCCCAAGCAGTTCTATCACCTGAAGGAACCCGCATGAATCGCCCCGGTCTACCACTTAAAAGCGCAAAGTCTACCACTAGAAAGCGCAAAGTCTACCACTTAAAAGCGCAAACTCTCGGGGGAAAACTACGCTTATATAGCTCTTATAGAGCTCTTAGGGGGCGACTCATGCTGTCGTCGCCCCGAAGGGAGAGAAAGACTAGCTCAGACAGGCACCCTCGCAGCTTTCCCATGCCGCTCGTTCTCGTGCCCGAGCGACTGATACGCCGACAGTCTCCCATATGGGGGAATCGGCCTTGAAGAATAACAAGCCCGCCCCCGCACCCCGCCTAAAGCACCATGCTTCCTGTCCACAACAGGGGGGAGGATGAAATCATGACAAATGACGAAATAGTAGAGAGGGCAAAGCGTCTGTACACGATTATTGTGAACGGGGAGCTGGGGGATGATGAGGACAGCGTATGTAAGCGGGTGTGTATTATCCGGGAGCTGGAAGCGATCACGCACAAGGATTTCAGGAACACGGCGGAGTTTCACCGGGAAGTGAGCGCGTTTCTTGCTAGGAAGAGCAGGGTGAGGGAGACAGAGGGTAGTCGACTTCGGAGGGCGAGGAGGAAAGCGAAGCTGCCGATACGGGAATTGGCTGATGAGCTAGGGGTGGATAAAAGGACGATAATACGGTGGGAGAAGAACGACGGTCCGCCTTTGTCTACGAGGGCCGTGGAGTGGCTAAATAGGCAAAATATTTCAACAGGGGAAAAGGTGACATTGGTGTCGGAGCGTGTATGATTCTATGGAAACGCCGTTTTTGTGCATAAAGTATATGGGGGGAAGGTGACACGGAAAATGCACTTCACTCACTTGAAGGAGAACGAACGTAACGCGAGCCTAGAGCTCGACTACATATATCACGACAGAGAACCAGCCGAAGGAAGTTCTCAAGCCTTGCATCCTCGCGTGCGGGGACGATACGGACAAACTCTACTATGTCCGCCATGCCTTGATCCCCACGGGAGGCAAGGAAAATAGTCTCCAAGTGTTCGATATTGCAAGGCACCTTCCGGCGTTAAGGTGGTTTGACCAATACTTACTCAGACAGCGAGTGTCAAATAATGTATGTTCGGTGATGCCCTATTTCTGGGCTATCTTGGACCCGTGCGAGGCAACACACTTCCAACGTCCGGCAATCTTGACCCAGGTATCCGTCCATCGATACTGACCACTGACATCCTTACCTTTGAACTGTGCTTTATCGGTGCTCCGGCCAAAATACACCGCCGTGTCTCCATAAACGTGGACCTTAATATCGTCGAGCACTGTGGAAACTACCGCGTAATCGCCAGACTTCGCACTCTCCATTTCCTGGGCTTTGGTCAGGACGTTCCCATCGCTATCCGTGCCGATATAGTCATCCGCGAAAATCCTGTCAAGGAATGCGACGTCGCGATTAACCAGGGCGTTACCCCACTCTTTCTCCAACTTTATCAACTCCTGTTCCACGCTCTCGGTCTGTATCTGAGCCAGCATGGTAACTGCGAATACCAAGACTATAACGCCGACAGCGAAAGCAATGCGTTTCATTTACCCCTCCTTGCTGAGATTATTGGGCTTATTTCTTGACTTCCTTCGGCTTCAGCTCCATGCCGAGCTGCTGATACATTCCCAAATTATCCTCAACAATCCACCATCCGTTTACCTTGCCATCCTTAACCTGCATGATGGTAATCTGATAATACTTGATTTTGTTGCCCGACGGAGGAATTCCCTCAAATTCTGCCTTCTGTGTAGCCTGCTGGAATATCCGGATTGCGACCTTGTCACCCTTAGCGAAAATGTCCTCAACAGTGTGAGAATAATCGGGAAAAGCCTGATAGAAGGTCTTTATGAACTGTATTGCATCATCCAATGTAAGGTCTACTTGTGGCCCTGAATAGTGAATTATTAGCCCTGGAGCAAGGAGTTCTTTGAAACGGGCAAAATCCTGGGCATCTATTGCCTCGAATACATGACGCACAATAGTCTCATTCTGCTTTTCAATCTCAGCCTGGCCTCTTAACTTCTCCAGCTCTGCTTTCTCGGCCTTGTTCTGGCAGCCAAACGCAACGCAAAGCAGCAAGACCAAAGAAACGACCAAAATTGGATTTTTCATTTATCTCTCCCAAATTCCAAAAACTATTACTTCGCCTGTGGCCTGATTCCCTTGCCTGCCATAGAAGTCCACCAGGTGCCATCCTTCTCGTCTTCTTCCTTTACTGAAAGGGACATAAAATCAGGGCTGAATTCCCATGTAACTCGCAACTTTTTTACTATTCCATCAGGAAAATTCTCAGTTCCGGTCTCAATACAGGTTCTCTCATTAATAAATGTGGGCGTGGAGTTAATCCAACTTCCATCGTCATAGAATACATGAGTCATACAGGCCTTTTTTGTGGGGTCATATCCCGTGACCTCCAACCCATTTTGCACGGCCCCCTTGGCCCTCCACGTGTGGTGGACTTGTAGGCAGAAGCCGCCTAGTATTCTTTGACCCTTGAGCGTCCAATCGACCTTGTAGGCAGGTCCAGACGGGCTATCCTTAACTTCCACTTGAATAGTCCATTCTCCAGCCCAAGCATCCAAGATCTTGTATTCTGGACCCGGCTGAGGGACGGAGGTCTGTGCCTTGACGGCTACGGAAAAGACCAAGACAGCGACACTAACCACAAAAACGATGCGTTTCATTTACCCCTCCTTGATGAGAATATTAAACTTCAGTTGACAGCGCAAGTCAAGCCGAGTTTAGGTCAGACCAGCTAAGGAAAGCCGTCGCCGAGATCGGGGACGTACGTCTCGCCGTCATCGACCCCGCGATATCCCACGCCTCCGCCTAACCGTCTCATATAGATTCCCACCAATGTAGCTTCATTTTTTTATTTCATTTTTGTGTGGCCCCGCCGCGGGCGCCCGCCGGGCTAAACGGCCGGCCGCCGGCTCGTCGGTCATGGATTTGGACCGAAACTGCCCGAGAAACTATACAAGTGAAGGGGTTAGGAGAAGATAAGATGATTCCATCAAAACTCAAGCTGGCCTTGAAGGTGGCGATCAAGGCCAAGCGCCCGGTGATGATTTGGGGATCGCCAGGTGTCGGCAAGTCGGCGGTTGTCCGGCAAGTCGCGGATGAACTGGGGCTCCCATGCCAGGACGAACGCGTCTCGGATCGGGACCCGGTTGACTTCCGGGGCCTTCCTCACATCGTGGACGGCGTTACTCAATGGACCTTACCGGGCTTTCTTCCCAGGGACGGTCAAGGGGTGCTTTTCTTGGACGAAATAAGCGCGGCTCCCCCATCTATCCAGGCGGTCGTCTATCAATTAATTCTGGATAGGCGGCTGGGGGACTATCGGCTCCCGGAAGGGTGGTCAATCCTGGCGGCGGGGAACTTGGACTCGGACCGGGCGGTTGTGTCCAGGATGTCAACGGCTTTGGCCAACAGGTTTGTCCATCTCACGTTCGAGGTCTCACTTGATGACTGGGTGGACTGGGCACTTGACAAGGGCATCCGGCCGGAGCTCGTCGCGTTCCTGCGCTTTCGTCCCGAGCTCTTACATTCCTTTGATCCAGCCAAGGGCGAAAAGTCCTTCCCTACTCCACGAACCTGGGAGTTTGTCTCGGACCTCATGAGCGCGGACGGCCAAGAGTGCGAAGCGGACTTGATCCAGGGCGCGGTCGGCGCGGGTGCGGGCGTTGAATTCTTGGGCTTCCTTCGTACGTACCGGGACCTGCCGGAGATCGACGCTATATTCAAGGACCCCCAAGGTACGGTGATCCCCAGGGGACCCGGGGCGCTCTATGCGGTGTGTTCGGCTCTCGCCCGCAGGGTGACTACTCATGCGACATTCGGGCTTGCCTTGGAGTACCTTTCAAGGATCAGGATCGGCGGAAACGAAGCGCCGGAGTACCAAGTCCTTTTCGTCAAGGACATTTTAAGGACTAAGGGCGAACTGAAATCAAGCGCGGCGTTCGTCGCTTGGGCTATCAAAAATGGCTGGCTGATCACGGGGTGACAAAATGAACTTATCAGAGAAAGCGATGCTGGTTAACCTGTCAATCGCTCAATGGTCCGGGCGCAAGCTCGACCGGGGTGTGACGGCGGAGGTGATTACGGATCATAAAGCGGACCGGGACGCCGGGCGGTGGAATAAGTCTCTTGTGCTCGGGCGGGCGCTTGAAGGGGTGAAGCGGGCGGCGTCCGATGCGCGGACCTTCCATTACAATAACACCTTGCCTTGGGCTGATGATGGGGTCCGTATCCTTCCGGCGGCTCACTTCATGACGTATGCTGACAAGATCGGCGCCTTTCAAAGGATATTTAATCAGGCGGCGGACGATTTCGAGAGAGAGTATCCCAGGCTGATTGACGATGCTCAGGCGGGCCTTGGCGATATGTTTGACCTTGGGGACTATCCATCGCCGGGCGAGGTCCGGTCGCGGTTCTCCTTCTCGGTCAAATTTCTTCCCCTTCCGGCGGGGGATGATTTCCGGGTTGACCTGTCGGCGGACGATGTGGCCAGGATCAAGGGGGACATCGAGGCTCAGCTCCAGGACGCGACGACCCAGGCTATGAAAGACCTTTGGCGGCGGCTGTATGATGCGGTCCGGCACGTCTCGGACAAACTCAAGGACGGGGACGCTATCTTCAGGGATTCTTTGATCGGTAATGTCAAGGAGCTTGTCGCTATCCTTCCGGCGCTTAATCTGACCGGGGACCCGGTGCTGTCGGCGGCGGTTGTCGAGGTCAAGGACAAACTGGCGGATCTTGACCCGCAAGGGTTGAGGGACGACGTTCATGACCGAGCTCAGGCGGCGCGGACGGCGGACGAAATAGCGCGGAAAATGGCGGGATACTGCGGATGATTGCATCAAAGCGGATTGTCAAGGCTCGGGCTCAACTTGTGTTGAGAGAACCATTCTTCGGGCGGCTGGTCCTCCGCCTAGACATGGCAGAGGACCCCAAGGCGCCGACGGCATGGACCGACGGGTGCCGGATAGGCTACAATCCAGCGTTTATCGATGGCCTAAAGGACGAAGAGCTCCAAGGCTTGCTCGCTCACGAAGTTATGCACTGCGCGAACCTGCATCCATACAGGCGGGAGTCCAGGGGTCCGGCCAAGTGGAACATGGCGGCGGACTTCGCAATAAACGGGATCCTACTCAATTCAGGTTTCAAACTCCCGGCCGGGGCGCTCTATGATTCATCTTGGGACGGCGACGCGGCGGAGCGGATCTATAACGCGCTTCCGGACCCGCCACCGGGTTCGAACGGCGGGGCCTTGGACGAAGTGCGGGACGGCCAAGGCGAGGACGGCCAGGCCCAGGGCGCAGGGGGAGCACAGCAAGCGGTTGAAGAGTGGCGCGAGGCCGTCGTCCAGGCCGCGACAGCGGCCAAGCAAGCGGGCAAGCTCCCGGCGGGCATGGATCGCCTTGTCCGGCGGGTGTCCATGGGGCGGGTGGACTGGCGCTCGCTCCTCCGGCAATTTCTCAACCAGGTTCGGGCGTCCGACTATTCTTGGAGTCGTCCTTCCCGTCGTCACATTTCGTCCGGGCTCATTCTCCCGTCCATGCGGAGTATCGAGGCGGGGTTGATTGTGTTCGCCTTCGACACGTCCGGGTCCATGAACGAACCGATTCTCAAGGCGTCTTGGGCTGAGTGCGTGTCCGCGCTTGAGGACATCAGGCCCGAGGCCGAGCTCATCATGTGTGACGCCAAGGTCCAGCGGGTCGACCACGTTGAACCCGGGGACCCGCTCCCGGATGAACTCAATATGCCGGGCGGCGGCGGGACTGACTTCCGGCCGATCTTCGCGCGGATAGAGGCGGAGGGCTGGTCTCCCGCGTGCCTGGTCGTATTCACTGACCTCGACGGGCGCTTTCCCAAGGCGGCGCCGTTCTATCCGGTTCTTTGGATCGCGGATAATGACAGGCGTAAGGCCCCGTTCGGCCTGACCTTGCCGGTGCTGTCCTCATGAACGATTTCCTTTTTGTTTTTTTTGTGCTCTGTGCCTGTCGTTTTTTCATCTCGCGCAGGTCGCGCAGGTTCTAAATAACGGTTTGGGATGAATTTGACCCGAGAACTATACAGTTGAAGAGTTTAGGCAAGATGAAAAGCAAGCAAGGATACAAAAAGCTCGACGCGTCCTTTGACCTACGCGTCGGCGTCAATCCTGCTGATCCCAAGGGCCCATCCGTCTGTAGCGCCGCCGAGGCCTATGAACTGACGAAGGGGTATGCAAAGGCGGATCGGGAGATCATGCTCGTCGTCATGATCAATTCAAAAAACATGGTTCTCTCGATTGAGACACACGCGATAGGGTGCATAGATTCGTCTGCCGTCTATCCTCGGGAGATTTTCCGGTCTTTGCTACTCAAGAACGCGTCGAGCTTTATTCTGGTACACAATCATCCTTCGGGCGATCCTCTGCCGTCCTTCTGCGACAAGCAAATTACAGAGGAAATAGTCAAGGGGTCAATGATTCTTGGGATTAAGTTCTTGGATCACATCATCCTGGGCGATGGCCTCTTTTATTCAATGGCCGACCAAGGCGAGATGGATTGCTTTGTTCTGTCTGCCGGGGTCATTCCGTTCAAGCCAAACAAATGAGTAGACCCAAAAGTGAAGCGACGCTCCAGCGCGAGCATGAGCGCGAGATTAGGCATGAGCGCCGGCTGGTCAAGCAAGCGGAGCGCGATCTCAAGCGCCAGGCCAGGCTAGACCGCCAGGCGTTGCGGGCTCGGATCGCAACGGCCCCGGTCCCCAAGATTAAACCAGAGGAGTCCAGGTTCGGACTCCGCGAGGCTCTCGCCTATTCCGGGCTCATGGACTGCGACAGGTGCCACCGGATAACGCGAGAGCGCGACCTCATCATCGGCGTCTGCGAACTCTGCGAGTATGCGGAACCGGGTAATGGCGCGGGTGAGTCCTTCGGGCTCGAAGGGTCCCCCTTACCAGTCAACCTCATTCAACTTGGTCTATTCGAAGGCGGCCAAGAATGACAGAGTACACAAGGGGCGAGTTAAACAACCTGGCCAAGCGCGAGGTTCAATACTACAGAAAGACCTACAAGTATCAACCCGTATCAGCCAAGCTGAAATACTGGAAGCTCATCGTGTCGGACAGCGGGTCCGTCACCTTGGCTATTATCCTGCAGGCGTACGACGGCCTAAGACAAATTAACGTCGCCATCTAAGGCGCCCCCCTTCCCACTATTCACCTACCTATGATCTCTATTAAGAGTACAGTACTATGTATTAATTAATAGTCTTAATACATTACAGCATACCTGATAGCCATTATATAGAGTACCCATCTACTTCTTTCCTTGTCCTCGGGATCCCCCGGGTATCCTCACATGCACGTCATGATAAAGTCATCCTTGTCCTCGTGTTCCTACTCTCCAGCACAAGCAAGGACAGGACACAGCGGGCGCCGGCACCGGCACAGCACAGCAGAGCACAACGCTCAAATGGTCAGGGGCCCCCTGGGGCCGGGGACCCCATGGGACGCTTGGGTCTGGGATGAGAGCGTGTAACACTCATCAATCCCCTCCCCACATGCGATAATTTTGGGAAGTTTTGAAAAAGGGGGCACGACAACTGATCTAGGGGAGATTTGGACCGAAATGGGGGCGGATACTATACAGGTGATGGAAGCAATCTACGCCCACGATTTCCCGCCCGGAGAACTGATCTATGCCCAGGATTCCAAGGCCGGGCAGTATGTCGTCCTGTGGAAGGACCCTGTTGACGGTCTTATCCACGCCTCTCCCGTGATAAGTCCAATCCAGAAAGCCGGGCTGGTGGCGCTTATCCTGGCTGGCGACGAGACCATTCGTAAGGTCATCCTGCCCGCGAAGTGCGTTGTCAGCATGGTCATCGGGGAGATCCTGATTGAGCCATAATATGCGGATGAAGGGGAATTTGGGACAAATTTGGGGGTGGAGACTATACAGGTGAGAGGAGAAATGAAAATAACTAAGGCAGATCGGGCAAAGAGGGGAAAGAGGCTAGTGAAGTTAATTAGATGCCTTGTTTTTGGCGCTGGGAGCTCACGGGCGCATCATGTGGCGAGGGAAGCCTGGTGGGTAAGGGTAGGAGTAGGGGTAAAGTGCGGTTTCCCCGAGAGCGGTAGTTTGAGGTGCGGGAAAAGGCCGTTTTTTCGATTTGAATGCGTGTTTTGTGGCATCCAGGAAATATCGATATAAAACAAGGTTGATTCTAAACAAGTTGCGGGCGGCAAAAATTGGGTCAGCGACCATGTATATCGGCATCAGATGAAGGCAGGAGGATAAATCATGATAAACAAGAGGCCAGGTGAAGCGAGGTATCCGAACGGGATTCCTCACGATGACCCGATCTACGCGCAGGACTCTCACACGGGGGAGTATGTCTTGATTTGGTCGGAAAAGAAGGCAGGCGATCCTGCCGAATGGCCGCCGCGTCTCTGCGTGGGTCCGGTAGAGACGCCTGAACAGGAAGCCGGGCTTGCTGCCGCCATTCTACGCGGAACGCTTCGGCTTGTTAATCTTCCTGAGAACTGGAAATCTCTGGAAGATGGCGCCTTTGGGTCGTTTGTCGATGCCCGAAAGCCAAGGACTAAGCGGTTGTAGGGAGATTTGGGACTAATGGGAGGGGGGGGACTACATGGAAGGAGGGCATCTTACGTCCGTGTCTGCAATGGAATGGTTGAACAAAACGCTCATAGAGGCCCCAGGACGCAAAAACTCCGAAAATGGTCTTTATGGGGAAAAGGTGACATTTGGGGCAAAACAGGATGAATCATACAGACCCCCCCTTTTTTCATACATGTTCATATGGGGGGAAGGTGACATGAAAAAACGATGTTAAGGACTTTTTGGCGCAGACCGGGCCGGATAAACCATGAAAAGCGGGAGGAAACGATGATTATGGAACGCCGGATGGATGGTGGAGGGGGGAGCGACGACGGCTTTTTGATTTACTGGCTGCTGTCGTGACACGGCAGGTTGAGGACGCATATGACACAAAGGTTGCGAAGAGGTGCGCTTCGGCCCGATATTACATATTTAACGATGAGCCGGAGAGCGAGGAATACGTCTTCGGGTTCAAGTCTGCGTTGAAATACATGAAGACATGCCCGGTGAGGGCTCGGTCGGCGATATTTTATCGGCATGGTTATGAGGGTAAATTCAGCGCCAAGGACGGGAATTCGCTGCGTCGCGGAAAAAGGAAATTCCTATACTTCATCAGCAAAGGGAGCGGGCGATGAACAGGCGGTGGGGGCGAATCGTTTATGGCGTGGTAAAGGAGGATTAGATGTCCATAACGCACAAGGAAGACTGGAAAGCAGACCTTCTCGCATTCCTCAGGCTCGGGCTTATGATTCTTGGTGTTCACTTCCCCTACAGCCTCCTTGGTATCAATCTCCGGTGGTTCAGTGATTAGCCAATGGAGGAAGGGATGACAGATGAGTTGTCAATCGGTTAACAAGGAGGATTAAATGCACAAAAAGTATTGGACTGAAGCCGAGCGTGCCGGACTCAAAGCACAAGGAAAAGTTCTTTCGTTCTTGAGGCTCAATGATGTTGCGGTTCAAGTTGCTCGTGTCTTTTTGATAGCCGCTATCGGTGTCTATGTTCAAGAGGCGAGAAAGAAGAAATGTGATGAACGTCAACTATTATTCCCGTTCCTTTTGACTCATCAAAGAATCTTACCCTGCACCCCCAATAGCCTCAATTAAAATCTTACCACCCGATTTATGTGCTCCATTCTTTGGAAGTCTAGGGGCCTTATAGAGGAAGATTTACGGCCCGCTGGTCGTGCCCATTTTAGCCTTTCTGATGCCCAAAACTCGTTTTTCGCGTGAACCCCGGAAAAACAGCTTCACCATTTGACGTAGGAACGACGATCTCGATCCGGTCCATGTTAATCCCCGGTCTCCGAGGCCGCCGCCATAGTCGAACGCTTAAACGGCTGACGCCAGGCCGCTTTTCACGTTGATTGACATCGCCTCGCGGCCGGGAGTATTCTCCCGACGTAGATTGGGAGTGTGCGATGCAAATCAAAGTCCTGTTTGTCACGTTGTTGGTACTTGCGACAGCTGCAGGGGTGTACGGCGCTGAGACGGGCCAAAGCGCTCTCCCGGTCACGGTTGTGCGCTCCGCACAGTATAGGCTCGAATCTGTGTCAGTCGGCGATGCATTCGTGATCCAGGTTCGGATGCCGGAGTCGTATGCAGACAGCAAGAAGCAATACCCAGTGCTGTATGTGCTCGACGGCGACAAGTGCTTCGGTCTAGCGGCGGATATAGCGGACTGGCTGGCGTGGGCTAAGGAGGCTCCAGAGATTATCGTCGTGGGTATCGCATATGGTCAAGGGCTTGACGATTGGTGGCAGAAGAGAAGCCGTGATTTCACGCCGACGAAGGACGCCAGCAAGCTATGGGGCGAGTGGCCTTTGGCCGGAGGAGCGGCGAAGTTCCAGGAATTCCTGGCTGATGAGCTGTTTCCATTTATCGAGAACCACTACCGGGCCCGACCGGACGATCGGGCCATTGCTGGTATATCGCTCGGTGGGCTTTTTGGGGCTTTCAACCTATTCACCCGTCCAAGCCTGTTTAATCGTTATATTCTGATTTCTCCGGCGTTTGTCTGGGACAACAGGCGTTTGTGGCAGTACGAGGTTGCGTATCAGGCGAAGTCCAAGGCGCTGTCCGCGACTGTTTTCAGTGCAGTGGGTAATGAGGACGATCCGACGATCGTGACACCGTGGGATGAGTTCAATCGGCTGCTGGACGGACGCCATTACGCCGGGTTGCGCTGGCTCATACGGAGGTACCCCGGCGAGAGTCATGTTTCTGTTCTCCCAGGTGCCCTATCGAGAGGCATAAGGAGTATCTATGGGAAGTGAAAGCAAAGACCGGGGACGGTGGTTGTTATTGTGACTTTGGAAGAATGACCTGCCCCCCCCCCATAAATCGGTCCAGGAATATTGGGCAAACCCGGAAGAAGTGAGATTTTCCCCGCCCCCCTTCCGTCCCTGCATGTGAGGCCCGCTCCGCCCTCGGGCGTCCCGCAGATCCGGGGAGCTCCGGCCTAATAGTTCATGGTAAATTTGCTTTTTCCGAGCGAGCTGAATTCCCCCTCCTCATCATGCCGGTAATATATCGCCGGCCGCGCGGCGATGTCAATCGCCGTGAAAAGCTGCCAAGCCTCAGTTCCCCAGAGATCGCACCGCCCAAGGCCGGGAAGAGTCCTCCAATCACCCTTAAAGCGAGGGGTTGGCGCTAAGATAAGGCAGCTCCCCTACCTCAACTCTCGGCCCTATACTTTATGACCAGATTGGCCACAAAGCACTCTGTGCTCCTTCCTTCAGCGCAAGAGACCAGATTGCTTGAAAATCTATATTCAGAGGTGGTACATTGAGCGGGGGGAGGCCAGGTCCCAGCAGGCCACCGGGGGGCGGAGAAGAAATGAAGATTCGAGTAGTTACCTGGAACATGGGCTGCGGCCCGAAGGCGTCTCAGTACCGCAAGAGCCACGGTGAAGCGTGGGACTACCTGCTCCGCGAGCTTCGCCCCGACGTAGCGCTCATTCAGGAGGCTCTCGTTGCGAAAATCGAGGAGGCCCGGCACGGCCATTCGGTAATCGTCTGTGATCTCGATCCCGGCGTCACGGCGGGAACGGCTGTACTGGTTCGTGGGCTCGATGTGAACGTGGCGCCGAGCGTCGCCGTCAGCCCGCACACCTACACGGCGACGACCGAAATTAAAACAAGTGCAGGCCCACTGACCGTAGTGAGCGTTCACGTCTATCCCGGCAAGGAGCAGCATACCGACCTCAAGCGGCTGGTTGACCTACTCGGCAGCGCCTTCGTGGGGCAAGGCGTTCTCGTAGGTGGAGACTTCAACGCGGCGAGGCGCTTCGATGAAGTCTACGGAGGTAAGAAGTATCAGACATTCTTCGCGGCGATGAAAACGGCGGGGCTCCATGATGTCCACTGGGGCATTCACGGTCACGAGGTCCAGAGCTTCTGGGGTCAGCAGACGAAAGAGGCGTACCAGGATGACCACTTTTTCATCACGAAAGCGTGGTCGACGCGCATCCGTTCCTGCAACGTCGTCGATAATGAGGTTGTTCGCCGTGTCAGTGACCACGGCCCCGTCGTGCTGGAACTAGATGTAAGCGCTGCGTGAACAGGCCGAGAGGTTCACAGTTCGGCCCTCCCTGACCTGCCCTCCCTCTTAATTCGATCCAGGCATGGATAGCTCAGAAGAAATGAGAATTGCCCCGCCCCTCTTCCGTCCCTATATGTGAGGCCTTCTCCGACCTCGGGCGTCCCGCAGCATCGGGAAGCTCCGGCGCAGCCGTCTCCCCCTGGCCTCATAAGTTCTCGGCCCTATGCGATATGAGTAGATTGGCCACATGGCTCTTTGGGCTATAGGTTTCCGGCCCCAGAGACCAGAATGCTTGAAAACCTCACTTCAAAGGTG
>Ga0315293_10002988_pt1 | contig 16288 bp, 8 predicted proteins | sample YL17G13_20_MG_FD_203071 | JGI IMG/M metagenome (GOLD analysis project Ga0315293, IMG submission 203071) | Sediment microbial communities from Yellowstone Lake, YNP, Wyoming, USA - YL17G13_20 | ecosystem: Environmental > Aquatic > Freshwater > Lake > Sediment | place: USA: Wyoming | collected...
GAGGCGGAACTGATGGCTACCGCCCTCGGCGACGTTTATACGTTCGCCCCGACTTTCCGCGCCGAAAACTCCAACACCAGCCGTCACGCCTCGGAATTCTGGATGATCGAGCCTGAGATGGCCTGGGCGGAGCTTGACGACAACATGGATTTGGCAGAGGATTTCATCAAGTTCCTGTTCCGGTACGCGCTCGAGGAATGCAAGGACGAAATGGATTTCTTCGCGCAGTGGATCGACCCCGAAGTGCGCGGCACGCTTGAAGGAATTGTGAATTCCAGTTTCGAGCGAATCACCTATACGGAGGCGATCCGCGTTCTGGAACAATCCGGCGAAAAGTTCGAGTTCCCGGTCTTCTGGGGATGCGACATGCAGTCCGAACACGAACGCTACCTGACGGAGAAGACGTTCAAGAAACCGGTGATCGTCTACAACTACCCGGAGCAAATCAAAGCTTTCTATATGCGCGTCAACGACGACGGCAAGACGGTGCGCGGGATGGACCTGCTGGTCCCCAAAGTCGGCGAGATTATCGGCGGCAGTCAGCGCGAAGAGCGGTATGATGTTCTGGCCGACCGGATGAAGAAGAAGGGGATCGCCAATATCGATAGTTATTATTGGTATCTTGATATCCGCAAGTATGGTTCGGTACCGCATTCCGGGTTCGGGCTGGGGTTTGATCGGGCGCTGATGTATATCACCGGCATGGGGAATATCCGGGATGTCCAGAATTTCCCGCGCGTACCGAGATGGGCGAAGTTTTAGCGCAATCGCGGAACCGCGAAGGGGTTCCGCGCTACGAGACTGCCACACTTGTCCACCCAGCCAAATTGGCTTTGGTTTGGCTTTGCCATGGCTCAAAATGGCTTTGGATTGGGTTTAATTGGGTTCGTTTTAGACACTAAGTACTTGTCGCACAACAGATAATTGGGTTTGTTTTGGGCAAATATAAAGAGGGCCCCCACATCTGCCCGGCCAAGTGATGGGAGGATTCTGAATTGACATGAACGATCCCAAGATTTCGAACGAACGCATACAGTGTACTCCTTCCACCAATGCGCCCGGGCGAGAGATCTGATTCAAATTGACATCAAAATTGCGGCCCCGCACAGGGGCACAAGGCGGTGCAGCGATGGGTGAACTAACCGGAGTAATCGCATTCATGGCTATAGATAGGGGGGAAGCGGAGAATTGATGCAATTTAGCATTGAAATTGCGGACGAAAGGAAAACCCACAGCAGAGCTGTGGACTACGCGGCTTTTTGGGACCCTCGTAATGGCTGAGCTGCGCGAATGACTCGTTGAGGTCGTGGAACGCGCTCTGTCTCGGCCTCGGGTGATCTACAGGCCGTCATCCCATGACAACTTCACGTGGACTGGCTCCTTCATAACCGGATGGATCATCTGGCAACTAAAGTACCCCGGCTTTATTTCCCGTCCGAACTGACCGAGTAAGAAGACAAACCCAAATGGATACGGCTTAGCCTCTAAGTAATCTCCCACCTTATCTAGTTCGCCTGTTGCGTTGACATCCACTAAGACGGCCAAGATCATGTCTTCGTCAGGAACCCGGTCTTCCTTCTTCTTCAGAAGATTTACAAGACCTTCTGACCCATCTTTGCCAGTGAAGTGCTCTTCGAGTCTAGTTATTTCGATTGGATGCGCCGTTCTGTCCTTATTATTGAGATATAGGTCAATGAAACCGTCCACATGCAGCGACTTATCGGCAATCATCTCAACTACTGTCGGTGGTTCAACACTTTGCTTCCGAACAGGCACAAGAATATCGGGCAAGAAGCCATCCAGTTGCTCGAACGATTTTGCAAGCATGTAACCCGTCAAGAGTTCTATGCCTCGTTTTTTATAGGTGTCGTTTGGATTCTGCTTGAAATGCATTTCTAGAGCAGCGCACGGTATATTGACTCGCGGTTCAAATATCTTTCGATTCACTCCTAACCTCCTAGTTCAGGTGCGAAACCAGCCGCGGACCGGTGGATCACACGGCCCGGTGCAGCACCTCCGCATTATACCAGCCCACTGAGCTCCGCATTATCGCTTGAGCGGATTAAGTCACATATGCGATAACCATTCTTTAGTTCGAAATTGACATTCGCGCCCGACGCAATGAGAAATCTTGCGCATTCAGCGTGTCCGCCCAGTACGGCCAGAAATAGCGCTGGAGCGCCCTTGGCTGTCAATTGGTCAACAAGCTGAGGTCTCTCTAGAGTTAGCTGCAAAACAGCCAGAGCGTCGCCGTTGGTTGCGGCAAGATGCAACGCGCTTACACCCTGTGCGTTTACTATTCCTGCTTCAGTCTTTCCGTAGAACAATAGCTGAAAGAATGTTTGGCGTCGTGCTTCTTCTGGTGCGATGTGCTTGAGAAAGAGTCCTTTGCTAGGGCAGCTTCGACTAAGCGTAACAACATGAAGAGCGGTGTCACCATTGTCGTTTTGTGCGTTGGGATTCGCTCCAGAGGCTATTAGGAACTCAACCATTGTGTGTTGCCAGCCTTCCGCAGCAGCATGTAACATTGTGTCTCCGTGTGACGTTGCACATGTCACGGGGCCGCCAGCGCGCAGAAAGGTAACGATCGAACGCATGTTACCCGCATATGCTTCAACAAGAGGAACAAGGCTATCAGAGTCTATTTCGCCCATATCATGTGTAACTGCACGGACGGCAGAACGCACCTCACCCGAACAATCTCGCAACTAATTTGCATCTAATCCATCACTCCGCCGCTTATGCAGAAGGAGTGATCAGTATTTCTATGCTAAAGAATCCATTTCCCAATCATTCCGCCCGCACAACGACTCGAAACGCCATAATCCTGGATTCCAGCTTTCGCTGGAATGAGGAGGTTGTGGATTCCCGCCTGCGCGGGAAGGACCAGACAAGTCTGGACTGGTCGCCACTGCGCATTCATGACGATAGTCGTATTTGCCCATGTCGAAACCACAGGGGTTTCGACCTACTCGGGCACACGAAGACGTGTGCCACGCACGCCAGCATCACATCTCTCCCAAGCCATAAGTCGAATGTAAGTAACCATACCCCAGCGTACAGTATTATCACCGGTAATGTAGTCGATTTTTTCATGATGTCAAGGGTGGAACGAAGGGTGGAGGCGCGCCGCAGCCGTTGAAAAGAGAACCCACCATAAATGGTGGGGTACCGACGGAACCTGCAATCGCATACTCACACAGTAGTTGACAATCCCGGTTGCCAGCGTTACCTTTAAGCCGTATCCGATTTCTCGGATGGTCATGTTGGGGCGGAAGGTTTCCTTTGCCGCCCGGTCTTAGTTCTCCTGTTCCGGCCGAGCGATTGCCGACGAACAGACGGTCTCGGTTCTTTCTCGTTTGATGATTGTCGCCCCAACTTGAGGGTGATTTGACTTTGATAGGTTGGCTCTAACTCATCGAAAGGAGGTGAACTAGTGAAACTCATTACCGTAACCCCTACCACTCTCGTGAAGAGACCCCATTTCATCATCTGCAGGGACATTATGAGACCGTAATGCTGGATCGGGTATTTTCCTGAATGACATTTTGGATGTGGGCCGGCAGTCGATCCGCCGGTCCACATCCCGGTCGAAGGAAGAATGCGCGATCCGAAACGTGAACACCAAGAGATACATCAATGAAGCCGTCGCCCTACAACCACTTTTTCCCCATTTCCGGCAGCGAGATCATCCTTGCATACAACGCCTTCAATGGCGCGCTGGCGGAGATAGAGCAGCAACACTATGCCCGAGTGATGCAGTTGCTGGCGAATCCCTCCGAGGCGAGTTCAGCGCAAGATCACGAGTTCGTACACTGTTTGAAAGAAGGTGGGTTTCTTATTGGGGACCCGGTTGATCAAACCGCCACTCTTCAGGCAACCGCCAGGAGACTCCGGCGGATGGACAGCATTTTGGGACTGACGGTGGCTCCGACGCTGGCGTGCAATTTTCGATGCGACTACTGTTTTGAGGCCCATTCCAACGTACGGATGTCGGAGCCGACACAGGATGCGCTCCTGAGATTTTGTGACCGGCAAATGCAGCGCGCAGAGGGACTTCGCGTCTGGTGGTTCGGCGGCGAACCGACCATCTGCATGCCGATACTCGATCGCGTACAGACAAATTTGCTGGAATTGGCGGCCAAACATAATGCAGAGGTGGACTCAGGGGAAATCATCACCAATGGTTATCTGCTTGATGCAACAATGGCCCGCCACCTGCATGAGCTTCAGATCACCAAGGCGCAGGTCACAATCGATGGTCCTGAGGCGATCCATGACCGAAGGCGGAAATTGGCTAATGGCGACGGAACCTTCCGCCGCATCATCGATAATCTCAGCGAGGCGGCTGACATCATGGAGATCAACGTGCGGATCAATATCGACAAGGAGAATGTCGATTCCGCGTTCGAAGCGGTTGATATGCTCCGGCAGCGGGGAATTCTGCCCAAAATCAAGGTTCATTTCGGACAGGTGTTGTCAATGGGATCGGCGTGCGCTAATCTCCGCGACCGGTGTTTCAGTGACCTGGATTTCTCCCGCGTTCGCGTTGAAATCTACAACAAGTTGCACGAGATGGGGGTCTACGTCTACCAGTATCCAACAGTGCGCACAGCCGGGACATCGTGCGGAGCACTTGCAGAAGGGTATTTCGTGGTTGGACCCGATGGCCACATGTACCGATGCTGGGAGGATATCTCGCTGGGTTCAGAAAAGGCGATCGGGAGCGTGTTCACACCGGAGTCGGTTGACGATCGACAGAGACAGAATCTTGAAGCGTACCGCAGCTGGGATCCGTTCGCTATGGCTGAATGCCGAAGTTGCGGAATCCTCCCGGTCTGCATGGGAGGCTGCCCGGCCTTGAGCATGCAACTGAATGAGGGTAAGATCGGCCGCTGTATACCCACAAAGTACCATCTCGGCGATTTTGTCGCACTTCGCTATCGATGCGAAACACAACCGAAGGCGGAATCGTGAGCGAGCCTGCCGTCGGCAAGCCGGAGATCATCGGGTGGGAGATCACGAATCAATGCAATCTCTCCTGCAAGCACTGTTTCACGGCTGCGGGCAAGCGGGCCTACGGCGAGATGACGACTGCCGAGTGCCGCACGGTGATCGATGCGATGGCGAATATCGGAGTGAGGACTATCGGATGGACCGGTGGCGAGCCACTATTGCGTGACGATTTGGAGGAACTGATTGCCTACGCCAGACAGAAGAAGATCAGATCGACGGTCACGACCAATGCCATCTTGCTCGACCGAGAACGGGCGGCTCGACTGCAGGAGGCCGGCAACCGGGCGGTTCAGATCAGTATCGATGGTTCCACGCCGGAGCGGAACCGACGAATGCGCGGCACAACCGACGATGAGTTTGATCGAATTCTCAGTGCGATCAGGATCTGCAGAGAACTGAATACAAGAGTCATTCTGGCGACTGTCCTCGGGCTCGAGAACCTCGACGATGGCGCGGCGATGCTGGAGTTGGCGAAGCGGGAGAAGGTCGATATGATCCGGTTCTGTTGCTATGCGCCGGTGGGGCGTGGCAAACGGGCTGATGTCAGACAACGATTCGGTTTCGACGGCGCATTGCCTGAGTTGTACCGGTTTGTTGAACAGGCTCAAGCGGAGAGTTCGGATATCGTCGATCTCGACATCGGTTTCGGGCCGGTCCCGCCCGATTATACGTTTCACAAGTGCATTGCGGGAGTCGAGACGTTTTACCTCAAAGCGACCGGCGATCTATATCCGTGCACGTCACTGACCTATCCGCAATTCAAAGTCGGGGACCTGAGGGAGCGGTCGCTTGAGGAGTTGTGGCAGTCACCGCAGATGCGGAGAGCGTCGGAATATCCGCTTAATTGTATTGAGGGATATTGCCGGACGTGCGAGAATTTCGCAGCCTGCCGCGGCGGTTGCCGGGGCGTGGCACTGGCGCATACAGGGAACCTGAACGCCTCGTATCCACTGTGTCTGTACCAAGCGGCGCTGGAGAGAGATCAGAGAGCAACTCGTCGCTGATCTACACGGGGGACTGACGATCGGACTGTCGTCCGAATCTATACCATCAGAGCTTGCAATCAGACAATTACCGTTAGTAGCCGGACTCCGGCGTGTGGCATTCCGTGCACTTGGATTCTTTCCAGGCGTTGCAAGGGCGACAGGCTTCTCTCCACCGATCGGATTATGCCTGTGTCAATGCGAAAGAATACTGGTCACCACTGTTTTCAAACCGATTCGAGATCACCCATCCTGCGGCTCCAGCGCTTGATCACAAGTAATCTGCTGATTCGCATTGGGGAACCAAGCCGTCACACAACCGTCAATGAGGAAGCCCCAAGCCGAGGCTATTGCCGGACTTGTCCCTTCGGCATCTTTCTTTCGCGGTTTCGCGTCCACAGGCCCACACAGCCCGGACGCAAAACGCCGAATCTTTCCTTGACTGGACTCGTAAGTTATGTTATCTGAGTGGCTGGAACTTATGTAAGCCTGCCGGAACGTGTTTTCAAATGTACGAAAAGAACTGTGGACTACATTTACACCCTTGCCAAGGAGTTTAACCAATGAGGAAATGGATTGTCGTTGGGCTGTGCAGTCTGATGCTGCTCGCCGCAGCAGCGGTATCGGCCCAGAAACTGCCCGCAATCAAGGTCGTGAAGTACCAGTTGCCCAACGGCCTGCAGGTTATCCTGCACGAGGATCATACCACCCCGATGGTGTCCGTGAATATCTGGTACCATGTCGGTTCGGCCAACGAGAAAAAGGGGCGCACCGGGTTCGCCCATTTGTTCGAACATATGATGTTTGAGGGTTCGGAGAACGCCCCATACGGCGTGTTTGACGAAGTGATCGAGGGAGCGGGCGGCAATAACAACGGTTCCACGACCCAGGATCGCACCAACTACTTCGAGAATATGCCCAGTAACTACCTGGAAGCGGCATTGTGGCTCGAAGCTGATCGCATGGGGTATCTTCTTCCTTCCATGACCCAGGAACGGCTCGACAATCAGCGCGACATCGTAAAGAACGAGCGCCGCGAACGCCATGACAATCAGCCCTACGGGCGCGTGGATGAAATCGCGCGCTCTCTCATGTATCCATCGGACCACCCATATTCCTGGCCAGTTATAGGCAGCATGGCCGACTTGTCCGCCGCCAGTTTGGACGACGTCAAGGACTTCTTCAAGCAGTACTACTCGCCGAGTAACGCCTCGCTTTGCATTGCCGGTGATATCGATACGGCCCTTACCAGACAGCTGGTCGAGAAGTACTTTGCCGGCATTCCCGCCGGACCAAACATCGACCGGTTGAAGGAATGGGTGCCGCAGCTTGATGATGTGCGAAGGTTGACGGTCGAGGACAATGTCCGTCTGCCGCGGTTGTACATGTATTGGCATTCCCCGGCGGCCTTCAAGCCAGGCAGCGCAGAGCTTGATTTGTTTGCTTTTGTGCTTTCCGGCAGTAAGGGCTCGCGGCTTGACAAAGCCCTCCAATACGAGAAGCAAATCGTGCAGGATATCACGGCATATCAGCAATCGCAGGAGCATTGTAGCCGCTTCGCGATAATCGCCACTGTTCGCCCGGGACACACGTTGGAAGAAATTGAGAAGGCGATTGACGCTGAAATTCAGAGAGCGCTCACGGGCGGTATCACCGCGCAGGAACTGAAGATCGCGCAAACTGCGTACGAAGTCGGATTTGTCAATTCGCTTGCCCCGATAGGTGGCTTCGGCGGACGGGCTGATCTGCTAAACCAGTACAACACTCGTCTTGGCGAGCCTAACCGTTTCCAGTGGGACCTTGATCGTTACACCGCCGCGACGACCGCGTCTGTGATGGAGCAGGCACGGAAATACATCAATCTCAACGGCCGAGCGATCATTTCCTATGTTCCCGCGGGCGAACGCACTGCTCGGGAAACCGGTGTTGACCGTGCCAAGGAACCTGCCGCCGCAGCCGAACCGACCTTCACGCCGCCGAATATACAGAGGGCTGCTCTATCGAACGGCCTGGAGCTTTATCTTGTCGAAGATCACCGTTTGCCTTTGATACAGGCTAATCTTCTGATTCGAAGCGGGTGGGCGGCGGATCCTCCGGCCAAACCTGCCACAGCGTCGCTCACCGCCGAGCTTCTTGATGAAGGAACGAAATCAAGAACGGCTCTTCAAATCGCGGATGAGATCGACAGGCTGGGAATCGCGCTCGGGGTCGGAAGTGACTACGACGCTACCTATGTGGCCCTCAGAAGCCTGACGCGAAATCTCGATGCCGGCCTCACCCTCATGGCGGATGTAGTGATGAACCCGACCTTCCCAAGCGATGAACTTGATCGCAAACGTCAGGAGTATCTCGGCCGCATCACGCAGGAAATGGCGCAACCGGTAGCGCTAGCCCAAAGGGCGTTCAACAAAGCTCTGTACGGTGAAGGCCACCCTTATGCTTTGCCGCCGAGCGGAGCCGGTACGGTAAGCTCGGTCAATGCCATCACGCAAGCCGATCTGGTCGCCTTCTATAAGGGAAACTACTTCCCCAATAATGCGGCCGTTATCGTGGGCGGAGATATAACGCTGGCTGAAGCTCAGGCGAAATTGGAGCGGGCCTTCAAAAACTGGAAACCGGGAACGGTGGCTGCCCCCAGCGTAGCGGCACCGAAGCCGCCGGAAAAAACCACCATTTACCTGGTTGACAAGCCGGGTGCCGCGCAGAGCTATGTGATGGCCGGTCATCTCGGCATTCTCCCGGCGTCGCCGGACAGGCTAACCTGCGCCGTGTTCAACTTCGCGCTCGGTGCATCCGGCTTCTCCAGCGGCCGTTTGTATAAGAACCTTCGCCAGGACAAGGGATATACCTATGGCGTTTACTCCAATTTTGCGTGGCGAAAGCACATCGGTCCGTTTGTGGCCTACGGCTCGGTTCAGAGCAACGTGACCAAAGAAGCGGTCTCTGAGTTCGTGAAGGAGATCAGGGAGCTGCCGACAACCCGTCCCTTGACCGACGAGGAATTGGCCTTCAGCAAGACGAATCTCAGCCAGCGGTTCCCGCAGGCATTTGAGACAATGGAAGATATGGTCGGCGGGCTGTACTCGTTGGTGAGTCAGGGTCTGGCGATGGATTACTGGCAAACCTACCAGAGTCGAATCGACGCCGTCGATGCCGACGCCGTTAAGACTGCGACTCAGAAGTACATCCATCCCGATGCGCTGGTAGTAGTTGTCGTCGGTGACAAGGCTACCATCGAGTCCGGGTTGAAGGAACTGAATCTGGGAGATGTAGTCACTATCGATCCCGACACGTTATAGCAGACTGACGCTTAGATTTGTGCGGGGCAGGGCCGTAAGGTCCTGCCCCGTTTCGTTCCCCGTTTCTCCTTAGTCTAACGGATGCGGGGGCGGGTCTTCTTCCGTCAGACCGGATGTCGGAAGCGGCTAAGCAGGACAAAAACCGGTGTCGGTAGAAACGAGAATATTCTGGAAAAAAGCCCTTTATGAAACGCCCCCGCCTAACGTCATACCAGTGCAACCACCGGGTGCTGATGCACAAGAAGGAAAGGACAATTGTTATGAGGTTTGGATGGATTCTGGCGATAGCAGTCTTTGGAAATCTGCAGGCTGCGACAATTCACGAAGCGATCGACCAGGGCGACAGCGCAGCCGTCGCCGCCATGTTGGATGCGAACCCGGCGCTTCTCGGCGACCGATTGCCGAACGGCCGGACGCCGTTACATACGGCGGCGTATGGGGGAAAATTCAATATCGTCGGGTTGCTGATTAGCCGGGGCGCAAACGTAAACGCTGTGACCACAGCCGGAGCAACGCCGCTGCACGGTTCCGCCCTTGCGGGGCACGATGCTGTGGTGAAGTTGCTGGTGGCCAAAGGTGCGAATCCCAATATCGCCAACCAGTACGGGTACACGCCGCTGGTCAATGCATCGAGTAGTGGCAGTATCCCGACCATGAAATGCCTGATCGATGCCGGAGCGAGCCTCGATCCAAAGACGGACACTGAAATGGTTCCGCTCATTGCAGCAATAAACCGCTGCCGGTTGGAGGGTGTGGAGTACCTATTGAGCGCCGGTGCTAACCCGAACTGTGCAACGCCGGACGGTGAAAGCGCGATTGCAATCGCCGTGTTGACGGTTCAATGGCACATAGAGGGATCTGAAAAAGCCCCTGAGATGGTCCAGTCTCTGCTCAAACATGGAGCCGATCCCAACCGCGCCCTCCCCAGCGGCCACACGGCATTGATGTTTGCCGCCAGAACCAATGATACGACTATCCTGCGAATTCTACTGGATGGCGGCGCCAATCCTGACGCCGAAGCGGGCAACGGGGCGACGGCTTTTGGCGAGGCAGTCGGGTCCAACTGCCTGAACTCCGCACGGTACTTGATAAGCAGGAAAGCCCACAAGTTGGTGGTAAATGCCACTACCGGCTGCACGCCGCTTCATTACGCGGTAATGCAAGGTGAACTGCCGATTGTTGAAGCGGTGCTGCCCGTAACAACCGATCCAAGCGTGGTCGACAGTACAGGCATGACGCCGCTTGACATCGCACTTCGCTACGGTCATACAAGAATCGCGGACGTTCTGAGGAAAGGGGGCGCAACAACAAAGGCGAAAGCGAAAGATCATCCATCATCCTCTTATCTGGCGCAACGGCCGGCCGATGGTGAGGCATATCTGTGGTATCTGGGCAACTGCGGCTATTTGATCAAGACGCGCAATCACAGCCTGGTTTTTGATTACTGGACAAGGGACTTGCGGCCGACCGAGCCTTCCATATCTAACGGTTCTATCAATCCGAAGGAGCTCGCATCGGACAACCTGACCGTTTTCGTTACTCACGAGCATGCTGATCATTTCGACTCTACGATATTCAGCTGGCCCGGGAAGATTCCCAAACTTCAGTATGTGTTCGGGTTTCAGCCGGAATCGCTCGAAGTAAATGCCCGACAGGGTTACGCCGGTCAGCCTTATGAGTATGTCGGCCCGGCCATGACGAAAACGATTGACGGGATGCAGATCTTCGCTGTTCGCTCCAATGATGCCGGAGCCGGTTATGTCGTGAAAGTCGATGGCTTGACGATTTACCATGCCGGTGATCTGGCCGGATGGTTGCCGGATCAGCGGGACGGTTTCATTTCGCAGATTGATTCCATCGACGCGGTTTTCGATTCGGTCGATATCGCGCTGGTCAATGTGACCGGCTGTCATCATCAGGACACGATCGCATTAGCCGAGGGGACCGAATACACGATTACCAAGCTGCAGCCCAAACTGGTAATTCCCACGCACGGTTACATGCGGGAGCATTATTACCGGCAGTTCATGAGCAAGTTTGCCGACAAGTTCCCCAATCTCCTGTCCTTCTGTCCGACTTGGCGCGGCGACGCTGTCAAGTTCACCGGCGGCAGGAAACCGGTGAGGATGGAATTGCTGTAGCAGGCAGCCGTTGATCCTTTTTTGCGGCGGGTCCACCATGCGAATCCGCCGCTTGTCCGTATTGCATGCGCACATACAGATGACTGCTTCTGCTTATGTGGCGGGGACCAGGATTTGATGCAAAATGGTGGTGGGATTGCGGGTAAGACGGATTCTTACCCAAAGCAATGGACCAATCTAACTCAGGAAGGCTACAGCGAGTCGGATGGGGCGCCGTATTTCCGTATCATTTCCTGATAGCGAGGAAGCTTGCGGAGCGGTTTCAGTTTCTCGTTCAGTTTCAAATCGTTGACAGTGTAGGGGGTCTGCTGAGCCAGCAACTCCTCTAGCTGGTCGAGCGCTTTGTCGTACTGCCCGCATGTGACATAGATGATGGCCATGACCATGACCTGATCCGGCCCTCACCAGTGGCATTTGGCGATTGACAGCAACTCCTTCCCGCGAACGCCGAGCTGCACCGCCTGTTTGCACAACCCCATATTTGCCAGTAGGATTCCGAGACTCGAAATGCTAAATGCATTGTCCGGTACAATCTTAAGTTGTTTCTCAAGCGCCAAACGAGCGGAATCAAGATAGGCAGATGTCAGCGCGGCGTCACCGGCTGCACTGTATCCTTGAGCCAAGGACGCGTAAAACCAATCAATACCCATCTTTAGACGATACTCTTTTCGGAAGCGATCAAAGAGCGGTCGGAACAGCACACTGTGACCGGCAAACAAAGAATCCAGAGGGAGGCCATTCACAGCTACGATAGTCGGCAGAATGGCCCAGACAAAATCCAATGTATCAACGTGGCTGAGCGCCTCCTGAACAACTTCTCGATTCTTGCGCCAGTCGCCATACCGCGAATTGTATCCCCATAGCTTTTCCGCGTAGAATTCAGGTCGCTTAGGATCAAGGGCAATGGCCCGGTCAACCGATTGTTCTGCATCAACGTACATTCTTCTGAATCTGAAGAATTGGGATCGCCACGAATAAAGAGCGGGATTCAACGGGTCAAGTTCGGTGGCCTTTTGGAAGTTTTCGTCCGACTCATCGAATTTCCCCTGGCGCCATTGCACCAACGCAATGTTGGTCACCAGGTCGGCATCGTTATGGAGTTCCGACGATGCCTGACTCAACTCGGCCATGGCGCTATCATAATTGGTCTCGGTCAGATTGTAAAAAATGCCTGCCGCCATGTGGCCGTAGGACAGGTTTGGGTCGATCTGGAGTGCTCTTTCGAAGGACTCGCGGGCAATTGTCAGGCGCGTCACCGATGGCGAGACAAAATTCAAAATGGTGTAGGCGCGGGACCTGACCGCATAGGCAAGGGCAAAGGTAGGGTCGATAATCACCGCACTGTCAAGATTGGCCGCGGCCGCGGTCAAGGCCGGTAGGGACCAATCAAGGCGTCGCACGCCGCTGATCCCCTTCAAATAATAGTCGTACGCCTTCGAGTTGGTCGTGGGGCGGGCCGCCAGCGCTTTGCGGTTGGACTCCAGAAGCGTCAAACCGAGCTGGTTAACGATCTTGGTCGCAATATCCTCTTGTACCGCGAATACTTCCATCATTTCGCGCTCGTAGTTGTCAGCCCACATGTGGCGGTCGTCCGACACTCGAATGAGCTGTGGAGTAATCCTGACTCTGGTCTGTCCCCCTGCCTTTGCCCAACGCACCGATCCCTCAAGGATGTAATTGACGCCAAGTTCCTTGCCGATCTGGCTCAACCTTTTACCCGACTTCTTGTACTGCATGGCACTCGTGCGAGAAATCACGCCAAGGCCCTCGATTCCGACCAGGCGGGAAGTTATCTCTTCGGTCATGCCGTCGGCGAAATATTCGTCCTCGGGATTTCCCAAGTTATCAAAGGGCAGAACAGCAATCATCGGCACGGCGCCGGCTGTCTCGATCTGAGTCGACATGAGCCCCGGGAAGAAAATGAATGCTGAGACTGCCGCAAGGATAAGTATCGTCGCACCGACAACCAGTCTCAATCGAGATTTGGCCGGTTTGGATGGAGGGCGATGTCCGGTCTGTTGGGAGTCATAAACGAGGCGTTTGAGATCGGCGATGACATCTTCCGCCGTCTGATACCTCATCTCCCGGTCTTTTTCCAACAATTTGTCCACGATCGGCTGAAGCCGCGGTGGAATGTCGGATTTGTACCGGCTGAGCGGCTCCGGGAGATCCTGCATGATCGCTCTCAGCGTGGCTCCTTCGCTGTCGCGCCGGAATGGTGTACGCTCTGCCACCAATTCGTACAGGACGATACCAAAAGAAAACAGATCGGAGCGGTGGTCGATGTCTCGCCCCGATACCTGTTCCGGTGACATATACGATACCGTTCCGAGAGTGGAACCGGTCTTCGTCAATCTATCGTCGCCCGCTATGGCCGCCAGGCCAAAATCCAGCAGGCGCGCTCTACCTTTTGTGTCAACGATAATGTTGGTAGTCTTGATATCTCGGTGTATTACACCGGCGCGGTGCGCTTCGCCAATTCCCTGGCATATTTGCATGGCGTAGTCAATAACCGTGTCGAGCGGCAGCGGCTTATCGTGGGCGAAGTAGTGGAGCGACTGTCCCTCGACATGCTCCATGACAAAAAATGGCCTGCCTTCGTATTCGCTAACATCATGTATCGTGACAATGTTGGGATGATTGAGCTTTGCGACCGCTTGTGCTTCTCGAAAGAAACGACTCTTGATTTCTTCATTCGACACAAGATGAGCCGGCAGGAATTTGAGGGCGACTTTCCGTTTTAGCCGGGTGTCCTCGGCCAGATACACCTCACCCATGCCACCGGCGCCGATCTTCTCAATGATCCGGTAGTGTGACACCATCGTGCCGCGGGTGAGTGTCACGTGAGTTCTGGTCTTGTCGTCGTCAGGTTGCATGTGCTCTCGCTATGACTTCGCTTGCAGTCGGGCTAGCCGCGCCTTGGCATCTTCGACGTCCTTGAGCCCCGGGTCAGCATCCTTCCAGATGGCCAGAAACTTTTCATACGAGGCTCGTGCTCCATCCAAATTCCCCGTTGATTCATAGGCGCGGCCAAGCAGATAGTGGGCGGTGGCAAATATGTACGGGCTTGACATAAGCAACTCAAAATAATCCTTGAGCAGTCTTTCCAAAACCCTGATTGCGCTGGAGGCATCACCCGACGCCCAGTAAGCCTCTCCCATCCCATACAGCGTACGAAAACCAGTAGATAAGCTTATGTATAAGCTATCGGCGCGGCAGAAATACTCGATGGCATGAGGATAATCTCCTTGTGCGAGAGCTACTTCACCCTTCCCGTTCCAATAGGATGAAGCCTGCTCCGTGTTCTTCGAGCGGTTCGGAACCGAGAGTCGCTCAAGCAGTCGGGCAGCTCTCGCTGTATCGCCGGCTCTGTAATACCATCTGATGAAGAAATCCTCGAAAGAGAAGGTGTCAGCCGCAAGCAATTCCTCGCTGATTCTGGCGTTAGCAGCTGCCGAGTCCCACATCCTCAGACAATCAAAGATTTCGCCCTTCTTAATATAGAGAATCGCATTTGCATTTTCCATGCCGTCCAACTTGTTTGCCGTGATACAGTCATCGGCCAGGCGCAGCGCCTTATTGAACTTGCCTTCAAAATTCCCCATATCCACTAGCCAGCCGCGCGCGGTGCCTCGCTCCGGCTTACCGAAGGCGGTAACATTATTCTGATACAGACTCTCGGCTCTTTGGAACTGGCCAGCAAATAGATACATGCGGCCCAGTTTTTCGATTGAAACATAGTAGTCAGGCTTGATGGATAGTGCTTTTTGATACGATTCGATTGCCAACTCTAGTTGCCCGGAAGAGGCATACAAATCACCGCGGGTGTCATACGGATTGGCCTCGTTTGGCGCCATCTGAATGTACTTGGCGATGGTAGCAAGTGCGCTATCGTACCGCCCCAAGTCTCCATAAACATAGGCGATATAATTGTATGGAGTTCGATACGTGGGATCGAGAGCTGAAGCTCTATTCATGAACATCAGCGCCGAATCTGCATTTCTTGTTGCCACCCAATGAATCCAGCCGTAGGCCCAGCAAGCCCATTTGTCATCTGGATAACGAGCGAGATAATTCTGAAGCCCTTTGAGCATCGCCTGCACATCCGCTGTCTTTCTAATTTGGACGAAGATCTGAATGAGACGACGTTCGCGGTCACTTGCCCGGTCGGCATATTGCTCCGCCTTGGAGATGGCAGCCCCCTGTTCCCCCCCTGACGGAGCCGTCTGTGAGAGCCACAGGTATGCACTCGCGAAGGTCGAGTCCAACTCAGTGGCCTTGCGGAAACTTTGTGTCGCCTCAGGAAGGTAGATTTTGTCATAGTACTCAAGACCCTGCAGATAGTACTTGTACGCTTCCTGAGAATGCGTGGTGACGGCGGCGACTTGCACCATAGGTTCTGATCTCATAGCCGCAGGCAGTACACTACACTTCTTTACATCTTCAGTCAGGCGGTCAATGACGGCAAAGATGTTCTCGCCCTGATTCCCGGTGATCCGTTGGCTGGAGATTACGCCGCCGCTGGAGACGTCGATCAATTGCGAAGTCAGTACTATGGTGGGTTCACTTTGAAGGATCGAGCCGATCAGCATCCATTTGGCCTCTGCTTTCTTAGCGATTTCTGAGGCAGTCGCCCGGTCGATCGTCTTGACCCCTTCTTTGCCCATCTGCTTCAATAGGTCATAGAGGCGCTGACTTGACATGACCCTGATGTACTCCGATTGCGATAGGCCGGTAATGAGCAGATTTGTCGCGATTTCGCCGAGACGCTTGGAATCGGCAGGGTCGGCGATGTTATCAAAGTACATCACTGCCAGCCAGTTGGTGGCGGCCTGTGTCTCCTGCGTCG
>Ga0315293_10002992_pt1 | contig 16278 bp, 13 predicted proteins | sample YL17G13_20_MG_FD_203071 | JGI IMG/M metagenome (GOLD analysis project Ga0315293, IMG submission 203071) | Sediment microbial communities from Yellowstone Lake, YNP, Wyoming, USA - YL17G13_20 | ecosystem: Environmental > Aquatic > Freshwater > Lake > Sediment | place: USA: Wyoming | collected...
CTAACACTGGTCCTCGTGAGCGTCTGGGCGTACATCACAGGATCTCAAGAACGCTAACCACTTCTCCTTTCTCCTTTCTTTCTAAACAAACCGCAAAGACATTACTCTCATTTCTAGACGTTCAGTTAGTATAAACTGGACTTGGACTCAGAAGCGGAAAAAGAGGTCATCCGCATCCTGCAGAGCAGCTTCATTTTTCCCGATCCACAGTTCTGCTTGGCTTTCACAAAGCGTTCCCGTACCTCGATATCCTCATCGTCCGTATCTATAGGAAATCGAAGGAACTTATTTACGTTTTCTAAGAGAGCCAAAAGCTTTCAATTTTCGCTACATATTCAAAACCTTGATATGCTCTGATGCCGCATCAATCGTTTTAGCAACTCTGACAGAGCACTCGTCTTTATCGCTCACTTGGGTACATGCTTCTTTTGAGAGTGCGTATTTCATGGTGCTTCTCATGTCTGTGTGTCTTGCGAATAACTAGGCTTGGAAGAGTCTTTGCTAGTAGTAGTCGCCGGTGCTAACAGGATCAGGACTACTACTTCTTGAAAGGGAACTTTGCTAAAAGAATGCAGGAGTGGGGGTTCTGTGAAGTTAGGATCAGAAAGTTTCTTGAGGATGAATTCTTAGAATCGAGAAAGGTTTGGTGAAGTGAATAACCTAGGAGCCGATCCGGGTTGATTGGCTTTCTTGGGAAAGTTTTAACTGTTCATTTCAGCTATATGCGTGGCAACCGACGATTAGAATTGAATCCCATTTGTGGGAGTTGAGCATGATGCCTGTTGAGATCGGGTTAGAGATGTATGCGGAGAAGCCTGTTGTGTTGCCGTTTTTTACGGGTCATGTTGCTAGGGGTTTGTTGTTGCATTTTATTAGGCAGGTTGATCCGTCTGCGTCTGGTTTGTTGCATGAGTTGAACGTGTCTAAGCCTTATAGTGTGACGCCTTTACGGTTCAGAAGTAGTAGCCGGGTTGAGGAGGGTTATGTTTTAGACCCGTCGTTTCCTTGTTGGGTTGGTTTCAGGTTTTTGAAGGACGAGTATTCAACGTATTTGCTTAGTTTCTTTCAGAAACAGAACAGCGTACTGATATTCGACACAACTTTCACCATTGCATCTATGAATGTGAATTGTAGGAGTTACGTGGATTTGGAGAAGGAGGCGCAGCAGGTTGACGGGTTTACTTTGGTTTTTAAGACGCCTACGTACTTGGCTAGTTTGGGCAGCAGTTACCATTGGATGTTTCCCGACGCCGTGAAAGTGTTCTCCAGCCTGATGCGATGCTGGAACCTGTTCAGCGACGAGCGGCAATTCAGCAAAGAAGAGTACGTAGCTTACAAGGAGTGGTTGGCGAAGAATGTGGGCGTGAGCAGGTATGAACTGCAGACGCGGCTGGCGGTCATGCGGAACAAGAAAGCAACAGGATTCACAGGATGGGTCACGTACGAGATGAAAGACAAAGAAAACCCGTGGAACAAGACAACGCACATGCTGGCACGATACGCGGAATACGCCAACATAGGCGGAAACAAAACAGCAGCATACGGACAAACAAAACTCGAAATTAAATAACGCAAGAAATTTCGCTGCGTTTTCAACAATTTTATTCAAAAGCATTGCATGGTTAGATTTGGCTGGAAAACATAAATAGCACATACTCTGATTTCTGTTTCATGAGCATTTCCCTAACAGGAAACCCCTTTGTCGATACGGGGCTCGCGGTTTTGGCTTTTAGAAGCGGTTGCGAGCACATAGAGGAATTAACGCTAGAGAAAATGAAAAAAGTTCATGGTGATGGAAGTGAACTTGCACGCCGCAACTCGAAACTGAAGAGCACAACCATAATATTCACCATCAATTCTCTCGTGACACATCCAGGCATAAAACCCATCGAAAAAAGAATTCAGTTCTACAGCAAAATCACTACCGCCTTATTGAACAACATCGGCTTTGAGGACGTGCATGAAAGATGCGAAAGCTGCGGTAACGAATATAGTCTAAACATAGACAAGCTGGTAAGAACGACTCTAGTTCCTTTAGGCTACAAAGATGAATCGAGATACACTGGACGAGACTGGTTTCCACTCGCGGGAAGCGTGGGTAGCGACGCCCAAGCGTTGCCTGCGGGTTCTCGATCTCCCAATCTTTGTGCCAAATGTCTTTTTGCCGTTCACTATCTTCCTCAAGGTGTAATGTTAAGAGATGGCAGACTAACCGTGTTCCAGTCCACTTCCAGAACCTTTTGGTTTGATTATGTAAGGCAAATTGCTATGGCTGTTAAAGATCGAATTCTGGCAAACAACTTCGAAACTTTGGGCTCTAAAGAGGGTAGCGCATCGGTTATTGAAAATACATTTCGCACGATGGACAAATTGAAAAAAATAGAACCAGGTGTGTCCCTTTTCGTCTGGATGTTTTCCAACTCTGGACAAGGACCCGACTGCAAAATCGAAGAGATTCCCAATAATGCGCTTCAGTTTCTCCTTGAAGCCAGAAATGAAGGATTTAGAGAAGAGATAACAAAACTTGTTAAGAAAGATAAAAACCCTGAATACGCTTTTCTTAATTGCATCTCAAAGGGTACCGACTATTATTGGTTGTATCAATCAAAAAAATATGAAGGCGTTCCTCCGGGATTATTTCTTTTATACCAAACTAAGATTCGCAATGTTTCAAAGAATGCTTTACAAGTGGCCTGCAAGATAGCAAGCTGCTTAAAAGTAAGCTATCCAGACGCTAAGAAGTTTGAGGATTTCAGAAAAGGTCTGAAAAATGACTTTGCCAAATGGAATAGAATTAGAAAATGCATTGTTGAAATGGTCAATAATGGAAAACTCGGGTTCGCAGAATATAGTGCACTTTTTGCTCAAGACTCAGATAGTTATATAGGCATAAACGGTGATGCGTGGAAGTACATATCATACTACACTTATCATACTGACTGTTGGGAAACAGAAGATGAGCAAGCAGCTTGTAAACCGACTTGTAATGAGCTGCTGTTTTATGTTGGAAGAAAGATTCTTGAAGATCAAATAGAAAACAAGGGTACCGCAAGATTTAGGAAAGATGTTCTGGATAGGTTCACTTTAGGAAAAATAACTACTTTCTGGCTGAGGAGGCAGTTTCTAAACGGCGCCACTCTTCATGAAGGGTTTAACTACGACACTTGGAAAGCCTTGTGTCTAAATGAGCGAGGAAGCGAAACTACATATGAGCCTTTGTTTAGGCTCAGATTGATGTGGACTGAATGGCTTAGAACCGAAAACCTGCCAAAAATTTCTGACCCTCCCGAAGTGATCAAGATTCCGCACCACGCAGACATATCGCCTAATCTTGAAAAAATACTATGCAAGATAACTGAAGACTACGTCGATAAGCGTGGTCAAGTTAGATTCAAGAAAGATGTAATTGATGAGTTGATAACAGGAGAAAAAGCCCTTTATTGGTTCAGAGACAGACTTTCCAGATATGACCCTGCTTACTCAGACGAAACCTATTGGGAAGAATTTAACACAGGTCAAGATGGGCATTCTATCAAAAGCCTACGGTTGTTTCAGTTTAGTTTGATTCTGATTAATTGCTTTAGAGAACAAGCTTTTAAAGATAACCAACATAATAGAAACTATGTCTCCAACTAAAGATATTACTCACGTCGCAGGTACATTTCTAGTTGAAGCGCCTGCATCTTTTCTCAATGGAGCTGGGTTAGGTGAAGGTGAAAATCGGAATGTTACAGTCCCTAAGACCTTTAGAGATGGTTCTAACAGAGTTCCCTACGTTTCATCGCAAGCTTGGAAAAGATGGTTGCGAAACACGCTAATCGACGAAACAGGATGGCCAGCAAGTGAACTGAAGGCTATTGGTCAATCGGCTAGACAAACTACAGCAAAGATTGCAGGCGAATTGGACCCAGTCCGTTTTCCTGAAGATGATATATTTGGGTACATGAGAGCCGAACCCGGACAAGGAAAACGCCGATCTGAAAATGAAGAAACAGAAAATTCCGAATCTGAAGAGGTCGCGGAAAAAGGCGGGAAAAAAGTAAAGCCTCTCATTCGGGCGTCTCCGTTTTGCGCGTCGATTTTGTGTTCGGTACGAAAAACAGGTTGGCAAGGAAAAGATGAGGGCTTTGTGCATCTAAAAGAAGGAACCCCATTGCCGTATACTACAGAGTTCTACAATACACATTTGCAAGGTGTTTTTTGCTTGAATTACCTTCGTCTGGGGGTTTTCTGGAATATTGGCGACCGAATAGAACTTGACGAAGCAAAAATTGAGGGTTTTCTCCGAGACCAAAAAATAAAAGTAATTCAGGACCAAGGAAAGACAGGAAAAGTCTATGAGATGACGGACGCTCCTACAAAGCGAAAAGAGAGGGCTTCAGAATTGCTGAAAGCTCTTGCTCGCTTGCGAGGCGGTGCAAAGCAGGCAGCCTTTGGTACAGATGTTTCTCCGAAGGTTTTGATTTTAGCTGGTACAACTTGTGGAAATCCAATCTTCAATAGCCTATTCATCGATGATGGAAGCGGTCCTATTTTGAAGGTTGATGCACTCAAAGAAGTCGCTCGGGATTATTCAGATAGAATCGTGACACCGATCTTTGTCGGCATTAGAAAGGGATACTTGAAGAATGAAGCTGACGTTTTGAAACTTGACGAAACAAAAGAAGCAAATGCGGTATTCAAAGTAACAACACCCGTTGATTCAGCTGAACAAATGGCAAAGGCTTTGACCTAAGAATGCCCAGCATTGCGGCCCTTCATGTTCAAATGGAGGGGTTTACCGCTTTTTTCAAACATCCTTTGACAATAACTGGTACCCAGATTTCGTTACCCTGTCCGCCATATAGTACGTTATTGGGTATGCTCAGTGCAGTTGCGGGTAGAATTATTTCCCCTCTTGAAACTAGGATTGGTTTTGAGTTTCATTGTTCCTCAAGAGACATAGAAATCGAGAAAACTGACCGATTGGCGCTAAATAGAGGTGTACTGTCCCCGCATAAAGAAGGTCAGGGGATTCTTAAGAGGTATGTATATTTCCGTCCTGAACTTGACCTTTACCTTACTAATCTCGAACTTGAACAAGCATTTCGTTCTCCAGTCTCTACCCCTTCTCTTGGACGATCACAGGACATAGCATGGGTTAAAACTGTAGAAGTAGTGGAGCTCAGAGAGATGGCTTCAGGGAAAATAGGTCCAACATTAATACCTGAAATTAAGATGAATATCCCCTCGCTCTTAGTTCGCTGTCCTGAATGGTTTGAAAACGACGTTGAGGGTAGAACGCGAATAGCTGGACCATTTGGGTTTTACCAGGGGCTATTGCCAACAACTAGAGACCGATTTCTCGTTTCTATGAGCAACCTTTACAATCCATCAAATATGAAGGACCCATCCGATGTCATTTACCTTCATGAATGGCTACAGAAATGACGGAATCAGCTAGAATCTTGGCTAAAGACACTGGCGAGACCTTAGCTGAGCATACAATACGTTGTTTGGAAATCGCAGAAAGCGTTTTAGCTAATCTTCCTTTTGAAGAAAGTAAAATTGCTACAATAAGTGATGATCTTCGAGAAGCAATAGCTCTACATGATACAGGCAAAGCAGCGACTGGATTTCAGAAATCTTTGGGAAAAGGTTCTAAGCGGTGGGGAAGGCGCCATGAAGTTGTCTCCGCTTCCTTTGCTTCGTTTCAAAAACTCAAGGAAGAAATAGTCTTTGCTGTCCTGACTCACCACAAAGTAATACCTTCAAATGGGATTCTCCCTTGTAAAGGCTGTTTACATTTTGAAGAAATTCCTTTAGCTCCTGAGCCTTGCCCTGTTTGGTTCAAAATGGCGAAAGAATGGGAAGAAAGTAAACAACTATTTGCCGTTGAATGGAGTGAGATACTCAGCAAAGCCAACAGCAAAAACCTTAGCGCGGTTTTAGGATTAAGCTGCCTTGCTCTTCCTGACATGTGGCTGGACAGCATGGAACAGGGAAAGCTGGATTTTCAAAGACGATTGTATGCTTCCCTTCTACGTGGTCTTCTTATGTCGTGCGACCATGTTGCGAGTAGCAACGTGCAAATTAATGTCCCCAAGATACCGGATCTGGCTGTTATTTCGGGTACTATGCGAAAGGAGTACGAGTTATATCATTTTCAAAAGAAAGCAAGTGAGACTCAAGGGAACTTGATTTTACAAGCTCCTACTGGTTCTGGCAAGACTCTTGCTGCGCAGCTTTGGGCAGGCAAGAACCAAAAAAGAAATGGAAGACTTTTCTATTGTTTACCTAATACCGCCAGCATCAATGCAATGTATAAACGTTTCAGCAAAGATTATGGCAAGGAAAATGTTGGTCTTTTGCACTCGCGAGCTGTATCTTCATTATATTCTATTTGGGAAAACGATGATGACTCTCCTCTGATTCAGCAAAAAAGTGCACTATTAGCTAAGTCTCTCGCAAAGGAAATATGGTATCCAATCCGCGTTTGCACTCCTCACCAAATCTTGAGATATACCCTGCACGGAAAGGGTTGGGAGATGATGCTCTCCGAGTTTCCAAATTCCTGTTTTGTTTTCGATGAAATTCATGCATATGATCCAGTCGTAACTGGATTTACCATAGCCACAGCAAGATTCGTTAATGAGAATAATGCCTCTTGTCTTTTTCTCTCTGCAACAATGCCTGATTTCATTAAAAAAATGCTGGAAGATGAAATTATGCCAATTGAATTTGTAGCACCGTCGCCAAGTGATCAATCAGACAGAGAGATACTTGAAAAAAAGAGGCATAACCTGAAAATTTGTGACGGAAACGTTTTGACAAACATAGAGAATATAGTAGCAGCGATTAAGAACTCAAATTCAACTTTGATTGTCTGCAACCATGTTCCCTCAGCCCAACTGGTATTTGAGGAAATCCGCAAGAAAGGTATTACTGACGCAAAACTTCTTCACAGTCGCTTTTGTCGAAGAGATCGAGACGCCATTGAAAAGACGCTTCAAGAAAGATTACCTAAAGTTTTAGTCGCAACTCAGGTTGTTGAAGTGAGTCTAGACGTAGATTTCGAACAAGCGTTTTCTGAACCAGCTCCAATTGATGCCATAATTCAAAGGTTGGGCAGAGTAAATAGGAAAGGTGAAAGGTCACCAGCGAACGTTGTAGTATTTACTGAACAGATTAGCAAGTACCACATTTACAACAAGGATATAGTTTCAAGGTCGATTGCTGAGCTACAGTCTCTTTCGAACCCTCTGCGTGAAATTGATCTGATTGATGTCGCAAATCGAGTATACCAGTGTGGATATACCGGTGAAGACTTGGAGCGTTACAACAATGCCCTAAATCATCCACTAATCAAATCTTACAAAGAGAGATTGGTGGCAGGTTTTCACAATGATTGGACTGAAGAAATCATAGAGAAGACGGATGGAACCATTGAACTTCTTCCACGTTGTCTCGCAATACAATATGCTGAATACCAGTCTCAGGGGTTGTGGCTCGAATCCAACCGATTGCTTGTTCCCGTACGAACAGCAAGTCTCTCCTATCTGTCCGAATACCTCGACAAAAGCTCTGACCCTTGGATAATCAACAAACCCTATTCATCTTCCATAGGTCTGTCTTTGAAGGCACAAGGAGAAATTGAATGAACAATTTGTTCAAATACCAATCATGTTTGGCATGTTTGTTTGTGTCCGCATCCGCCTGTGCACTTCTGACTAACCACTTGCAGTGTCGATAGTTCGTACCCTACTGTACATAATAGTGTTTTAATATCTTCAACCGCAGGCTTAATAGTTGAAATACGAGTATCCTACTTATGCTTCAACTATTTGCAGAGATAATAGCTCTCTTTTATTGAACCATCATGTGATAAAATGTTTATTGGCAAAAAAGTGCGTTGGCGCGCATTGAGAAGAAAGAGAAAGTAGTTTTTGAAGGAAAAACAGATGATTGGACGACAGAAGACATGATCCACCTTCAAGATTATGAGGCTGAAAAGAACAGAGAAATATTGGGAGTACGATTGACGCCTCAACAAGACTTCTGGTTGGTAGATTCAAAGTTTCCAACCTATTGGAAAAAGTTCGCTGGTCGAACATACAAGTTTTATTCTCTCTGGAAAAACATGTTGAGATCCAAACAAGCTTAATAGCTTCAAAAATTGCTTTTTGCTGCATTTTGTGTGTTTATGTTTGCTTACGGGTTTCATTTGTTTTGTTGTTTGAAGTGTTTTAGTATTTCTGTGGGTATTGGGTTGATGTACGCTAGCCCTACTCGTTTGCAAAGTCGTTCGAAATCCGTGTCCGTTGTAACAATTCCTTTAGCTCTTTCCTGCAATGCAAAAGCAAGATACACGCAGTCGAACACATCATGCTTCAATTCTTCGGACAGTCTAAAACTCTCAACAATAGTCTCCTTCTTGAGGCACAGATATCGTGGTCGATTGTATGTCTCGATAAAATGTTCAATCGCTTCTGCACTTTCTTTTTCGGGACATCCCCATTTTTTCGTCATAATCCAGTAAGCCCTGATGGGAAGAATATCCATGATGAGCGGGATATACGCGCCCCGCAATCCCTCTTCAACGACATGAGATATGTGTTCATTTCCAGGATGATCTTTCACCAGAAAAATCGCCAAAGCATTAACGTCTAGAACTCGCTTCTCTTTGCTCACGTCATTCGCCAAAAGTAGCCTCTCCTGAATCCAGAAACGCCTCCTTTCCCCATTTTCCCTTCTTAGACTTCACTCGAACAGGCGCTTTTACAATAGGTTTCAAGAGTAAAACTCCTTTTTCCTCAACCAACTCGAACTCGGTGCCAGATTTCAAACCAAGCTTCTCTCTTTCCTCATTAGGGATCAAAACTCTGCCTCTTTCGTCCATCTTGGTTTTACCCACTAAGCCTCACCCACAATATATCTATACTGTTTACCCACATAAACATTTCTGAAAAATGGGCTGAAAAATATTTCGAGATCGCTCATCTGAATGGCATCATCGCCAAAAAAATCACGAAAAAACAAGACCTACGCCAGAAATGATCCTTTGCATGTGACCTCGAAGACTTCAAACCCAAGATAACTAGCTTCCCAAGCAAGTCTGCTTGTGCCCACACCCGCCGCCGCACTTCTGCTTAGCCACTCTTATCGGCGGCAACTCTTCATCTTTGATAATCCGCTTGATATGTCCGATTACACGTTTAACGTGGCTCTTCATGGTAGGCGTAATCTCAAACTGCAAAACCAAACCCTCAGGAATATAATCCACAAAACCCCGCTTAACGACCGTGCTGAAATTCTCCTCGATAAGCAAAGCGTAAGCAACCAACTGATACCTGTGATCCATACAAACCCTTCCACGATCAGAATTCATATTCTTATACTCCACAGGAACGTATTCGCCTTTCACTGTCTTGATCACGCAATCCACGTTCCCCTGCAAACCAAGTTCACCAGAGCTAAGAGCAGTAAACAGCAGCTTCTCAGCCCCAACAAGCTCAGGCGAATAGTAAACCGCGTCCTTCCTCCGAAGCTCCTTCTTAACATAATCCTCATGCAACTCTTTACTATCCTCCTGTTGCGAACCAAAGACAGGAGTAGCATGTAAGACACGGTCAAAATAAACCAGCCGAGGACAATAAATGTAATGCTTGATATCCGTAGCTGAAACAAAACTCTCAGCAACATCAGAAACAGGCAACCGCTGCTTCCGCCTCAACCACTGGTCTTTTCTCCGCTCTTTAGCCTTCACTTTGTCTCCCTACTAGAAATATGCAACTTTGTCTTTCTCTTCCTTGAACTCGTATTTCTTCGGCTTGCCCACTTCTTTCTTTCCCTTCAAACAGCTGTCGCACATAGGGAAAAGCTGTACATTCTCAACCAGATCCTTAATCAAGTTCCTTAAGTCCACGAGCAGACTGTTCAACTCATCCCGCCGAAGGTCGCCCATGAAACCGCTGTACTGAATCCGCTGCAAACCATAATCCTTGAGCGTCTCAGCAACAAGCGTCCGCAAATTATCATCAGAAACATCATAAATCACAACATAACGCATGCGTTTTCACCATCCCAAACAGAAAGGCGCATAATCCGCTTCCTTCAACAAGAAACGAACAACGCACCTAGGCTGCAAATGAATAAAACTCTTCAAAGACCCTTTCTGACCGTTAAACATCACTTCACTGTCCAAACGCTCTTGAAAGCTGGTCAGCAAAACCTTAATCACTTCTTTGCTCAAAACCCTCCCTTCCTCAACAGCCTCAGTCGCTATAATCTCGTTTGGTTTTATGACGCTTTTTGTGATCAGTCCGATTAGAGTTCTGTCTACAAGCTGTTGGCGAAACTCTTCCATCATATCCAAAACAAGAGATGGCTTTCCAGACCTATCAGCATGCAAATACCCAGCGTAAAAATCCAGTCCAGCATAGCTCACAGCCTTCCACACCTCGGGAAAAAGAATCGTCTGATAGCCGAAATTTAGCATCGCATTGAAAGCGTCCCGGGCGCCACGAGTCTCCCTTCCTGTAAACCCTAAATCAGGAGGCAAAATCTGCCGAACCGAATCCCAGTAATATCGTGCAGCTTCAGCTTCCAAATTCATCAGCTGCTGACGCTTCTCATCGATATTACTGCCTTGTTCCCTGCTAATCCGCTCATTTGTCTCATCAATAAGTTTGCCAGACTTGTAAAGCCTCTCAGCCAGGTCTGGATCGGTCTGCCGCCTATTCTTCGCCATAAGCTTCAGAAAGTTAGCTTGGTTCACAAGCTTTCCCGCAATGAACTTCTTAGCTAGAACCACGCTTCGCTCATCATTGTAAGCAATGAACTGTTCTCTCCTCGCTCTAACAGAACCAGTCATAGTCGCAGGCATCAAAATACCATAAGGCCACCCTCTGTACCGAGCAAAAATAACCTGAATATTATTTGCAACAGCCAAATCCAAAGCGCTTGCTGAAAAGGCAACGCCTGAGGAGCAGCAAATTATCGAATCAACGTCATCTGCCACAATCTCTTTTGCTTCACCATCTTTTTTAATTATGAAACGGTTTCTCTTTCGCCCCAAGAAAATGCCAAAATCATCCAGAAAAATTTTCACGCAAAATCAACTCATAGTAGCTTACCCGTAACAGGCATTAAAGTACGGACAATATTCTTTACATTGCGAGTTTTCAGGTTTACCGGGATCTTTCCTTTCCGCCACAATCTCCAATTTCCTGTCTCTTTCCTCAATCCACCACTGCCTTAGCTCGTCGTTTGCGAAAAACAGATCCTTCTGGACGCTAATCTTACTGTTTTCGACATTCAAATAGACGGTGCAGCAAACATCTACTGGCACTTCATGAATGCTCTCGAACACGAGAGCGTACCCCAGAGAATAAAGCCTGTGCCACTCATCTTTTGTGCCAGTCACTTTCAGGTCAAACATGATCGTCTTGAGATAATCGAAACAGTCTACGCTAAGCACATCACTCAGGCCAAGCAACTCGCCAGAAAGTTTGTGCTCAACCAAGAAGGGAACCGCAGTTGACATCAGATCCTGTTCGGTAGCATATGGTTGGCTACAGGAAAGCTCCGCCAACTCAGCCTCGCACATTTTATGCGTAAACTCCCAGACTTGTCTGCAACAGTCAATAACATTTTCCGGTTTTTCTGCAATCTCTTGCCACCTAACTTTTTGCCACCATGTTTCGAAGCTCATGTTTTGACGTTGACGAAAACTTTGCAGACAATCGCTCACCACACCATGGAATAGCTTTCCCAAAGCCATCCTCGGGGACTGAGCAGCATATTTCTTCTCAACGTGCCGAAGATACACGTCCCGATTTGAAGGGCAATATTTTGAGCTGACCTCGTACATTGGCAACTTGACATTGTCAAAGTATGGTTTCAATGGTGGCTGATGCCAGTTCCAGCCTCTCAGCTCTTTGCTGACACCCACTTCTCTCGCAGTCGGCAAAAGCTGGTAGAGTAACCGCTTCTGCTCTATGTCAGACAGAAAGTACAAGCTGGTCGACCAACGAACAAGCTTCATTCGATTATGTTTATAAATTGAATTACATTAGAATAATAATCGGCAATACACATCTAGAAACACGTAAAAGAAGCTTCAATACGCGAAAAACGACTGATTGGAGGCCGGATTCATGGAGAAATCCCAAGTAGAGGGAATTGAAAGACTCGACTGCAGGACCCTCCTGAGGATCAGCCGCAAGCTCGATTCATGGAGAAATCCCAAGTAGAGGGAATTGAAAGGGTAGATCTGCGTGTAAAGCATACTCTTGTGCCGCATAAGATTCATGGAGAAATCCCAAGTAGAGGGAATTGAAAGGAATGATGACTACATGGCCGAATGTTACCTTAAACTGAATGATTCATGGAGAAATCCCAAGTAGAGGGAATTGAAAGTTAAGTGTTGTTTGGGGCAACATGATTGATACAAAACCGAGATTCATGGAGAAATCCCAAGTAGAGGGAATTGAAAGGCGTTAGCTTGTCAAAGTCCACGTCGTCCCACCGCAACTGATTCATGGAGAAATCCCAAGTAGAGGGAATTGAAAGCTCCTGGCGAGCCTATGGGAACTCTTGTGGGCTTTGGCTTGGCGATTCATGGAGAAATCCCAAGTAGAGGGAATTGAAAGGCTAATGACGCGATGATCTATCTTCACCGTATCAGTTAGCGATTCATGGAGAAATCCCAAGTAGAGGGAATTGAAAGAATCATGGCCCACAAGAGGGAGCCGAAGCTTGAGCCTAGGATTCATGGAGAAATCCCAAGTAGAGGGAATTGAAAGTTGTCATTCTGGTTCTCCCAAACTTTATTTTGAAGTTCAGATTCATGGAGAAATCCCAAGTAGAGGGAATTGAAAGTGAGTCTGAGAAGCACATAAAAACTCTGCCATGCTTCAGGATTCATGGAGAAATCCCAAGTAGAGGGAATTGAAAGAATTCTGGTTCGCCTTCAGTGTTAAAAATGAAGGTGTTAGATTCATGGAGAAATCCCAAGTAGAGGGAATTGAAAGGATTAGGAATGTGATGGTGCACAGCGTCTCCGCCGAGAATGATTCATGGAGAAATCCCAAGTAGAGGGAATTGAAAGTGAAAGGATTAACCCCGATATTTCGCCTAAGTTGCGTGGGATTCATGGAGAAATCCCAAGTAGAGGGAATTGAAAGACCGAGAGATCGGAGACATAGCACTCTGGAAACACGCAGGATTCATGGAGAAATCCCAAGTAGAGGGAATTGAAAGCACACACACGACATGCATACACGGACATATCGATAGTTTAGATTCATGGAGAAATCCCAAGTAGAGGGAATTGAAAGAACTGATGCATGGAAGCTAAGCCGATGGGCGCAAGTGAGATTCATGGAGAAATCCCAAGTAGAGGGAATTGAAAGCGTATCCTCTCAGCAAGTATTTGCTGTCTGGGTGTTTCGATTCATGGAGAAATCCCAAGTAGAGGGAATTGAAAGTCTTCCACGCTTTTCGTTGCCGCGGACTTGGTTGCAAACGATTCATGGAGAAATCCCAAGTAGAGGGAATTGAAAGGAGCCAAGAAACCAGCGATTATCATCACGACAGGAATGTGATTCATGGAGAAATCCCAAGTAGAGGGAATTGAAAGGTGCCTCTTGAATGTCGCCCATCAACATTTCATCGGAAGATTCATGGAGAAATCCCAAGTAGAGGGAATTGAAAGATACGGGAATGATTAGGCTGGTGTATGGCTAAATGAGTTTGATTCATGGAGAAATCCCAAGTAGAGGGAATTGAAAGGCAAATCTTGAGACTGTTCGAAGTTGATGCATCCACTGATTCATGGAGAAATCCCAAGTAGAGGGAATTGAAAGCCAAAGACGTAATCTCCAGAACCTATATGCCTAACTTCGATTCATGGAGAAATCCCAAGTAGAGGGAATTGAAAGAGCGTGTAGTAGGGAATGTCGCTCCAGAGTCCAGCTTCAGATTCATGGAGAAATCCCAAGTAGAGGGAATTGAAAGATGTTTGGGCCTTCTGCGCGCTCGGGTTCTTCTAAACTGGATTCATGGAGAAATCCCAAGTAGAGGGAATTGAAAGCATCCCCATGAATGCCAGCACTCCAAAATACGTATCGGGATTCATGGAGAAATCCCAAGTAGAGGGAATTGAAAGAAACTAGAGCGGATGGCTATTCATTTTGGCAAGTCGAACGATTCATGGAGAAATCCCAAGTAGAGGGAATTGAAAGTCAGAAACTGTCCACGCTGCGCCGCCGTCATGGACGCAGATTCATGGAGAAATCCCAAGTAGAGGGAATTGAAAGCTACCTTCTCGATTTCGGGACTGTAGGGCAAGCTTGTGATTCATGGAGAAATCCCAAGTAGAGGGAATTGAAAGTGGCATAATACCACCATTAGCCTGAGTTACAACAAAAAGGGATTCATGGAGAAATCCCAAGTAGAGGGAATTGAAAGATTTAGTAACGGTTCCCAAGTTCACGGTTACTTTCGTTGGATTCATGGAGAAATCCCAAGTAGAGGGAATTGAAAGTCATTGTTCCAGGCTGGCAGCCTCCCATTGTGTGGCAATGAGATTCATGGAGAAATCCCAAGTAGAGGGAATTGAAAGATCGAGCTAGGAAACCCTGAGGCAGCACTGCATCAGCATTGATTCATGGAGAAATCCCAAGTAGAGGGAATTGAAAGTAATTGTGTTTTCTGCTGGATGATAGATGCCTAACGAGGTGATTCATGGAGAAATCCCAAGTAGAGGGAATTGAAAGCCAAAGACGTAATCTCCAGAACCTATATGCCTAACTTCGATTCATGGAGAAATCCCAAGTAGAGGGAATTGAAAGTTAATGAGTAGCTACTCATATTTAAATTAAAGGAATCAGATTCATGGAGAAATCCCAAGTAGAGGGAATTGAAAGGCCTGTGAAGTTGCGGTTGTTCGCGGAAGGCTTCAAGTGCGATTCATGGAGAAATCCCAAGTAGAGGGAATTGAAAGATGTGTGCAAGATCAGAAAGGATGGTTTCGGCATTTTGAAGGATTTGAAGTCGTTCAATGCAAGAGATGAATTGGCTTCGCATGAATAAGCCTCTGATGGACAGAGGTTAGAGGTAGAAGTTTGGCGTTTAAGTGGTTTAGGGCTTATATTATCGTTTAGCATATTTCTGGCATGTGATAGAGTCTTGCTTCTCAAGCCGTTGACTGTTAGGGTGTCTGCAAAGATGAAGAAGGAGATACTTGAAATGTGCAGGCACGAAAACAAAAGCAAGTCCATGATCGTTCGAGAACTGCTGGAGCAGGGGATCACGGAATGGAGAAAGCAATATGCCTTGAATGCTTTGAATGAAGGAAAGGTCACGTTTGCCAAGGCGGCACAAATGGCTAAACTTTCTATTTGGGAATTTGCAGACTTGGTGAAGCAGAGCAAGACTGAATGGGTTAGATTCGCGCCTGAAGACATATTGAATGAGAGTGCAGAAGCTTCGGCGAAACTTGAGTGAGGTTGCGCGCTTTCTCCTGCACTGGAAAGGTGTTGATTCATTGTCGTTAGTTCATGGTGTAGCTTTCGCCAGTGTCTTTTAGTATGTGGACTGGGGTCCACCATTTTTCGCATGTTTTCGGGTTTTATTCGCTGGGATTTCTCTACGAGTTAGAAGAACTAGAACAGTTAAAAAATCGTTGTTCTAGTTCGTTTGTTTTCTGTGTATTGGTTGATCGATTTCTGTTTGATCATGCAAATAAATGCTGATTTGTCGCGTAAAGCGGTAAGTCTGTTGAATCTTCTTTTACCCTGTGCTCTTGTTTGGTGTTTCGACTGGATTTTTTCGCGGGTGAAAAGATGATAAAATTGCCCTGCGACACTTATCATCATCTTCTGGCTTTGAGTAGGTTGATCTTGAGTGGTGGATGTCTTCTTTGTTAATGGTTTGAAGAAAGGGAGATCTGTGAGGCTTATGACATTGCAAACAACGTCCTGAGCTTAGGATTCAACGTTCTTTCTGGAAGAAATAGCCATAATTGCCTATAGCAGCATAAAGCAGTCCGTCCTTGGGTAGCGAGCTTTAACTCGACGGTTTCTCATAAGACGTAGCTGGTGAAAGTCGAAATAATCATGGCGCCTATGATGATATCACGTCAGTATGAAGGGATTTAAGTTCGGTTCTTTTTCCCAAGATGATTTGACATTAAATTGATTCTGAGGCGCCACAACACCATCTTCTAAAGTAGGCTCACAATGAGCTTGCAGAGCAACTGAAAGAAGAGAAAAAACTCGGTGAAGGAATAAAGAG